>OLVT01000190.1_pt1 | contig 74016 bp, 58 predicted proteins | sample 1673241 | NCBI WGS metagenome assembly OLVT01 (sample SAMEA3178936, study PRJEB25190) | human gut metagenome | biome: human gut; feature: human-associated habitat; material: faeces | place: Austria | collected 2013
AGCTTTAATCTCACCCGCAGAGCGGGCGGTTGTTAAAGGCTGCTTTGCAGCCTTCAGCACTAAAGTAATAATATGAAACCTCCAAAGAAATAACAGTCTTTGGAGGTTTTTCTTTTTGCATTGTGCTATTTTGTTTGGAATAAAATCCCATTCGGATTGTATCATTTGTTGTGTTCGTGTTGACAAAATACCACAAGATATAGTATACTTACCACGTGTTTGTAGTGTTTGTAACGGAACAGGGGTAGAGGAGATGTCAATATGGAACGAGTAAGGCAGTTGGTTTCTGCGGTTATTGCAGGTGGATTGATTGGCATGGGCGGTACAGTGTATCTATCACAGCAAAATCCTGTTGTGGGCAGCTGCTTGTTTGCCATTGGCCTGTTTACCATTGTTATATTCCAATTGCAGTTGTTTACCGGGAAAATCGGTTATCTGCCTATGCAGAAGCCAGTGTATCTCATTGAACTGGTGATCACATGGATTGGCAACCTGATTGGTACATACATTGTTGCATGGATGGTACGGAACAGCCGCATCTATGAAGGTATGGCGGAAAAAGTACAGACCATTGCAGCAACAAAGCTGAATGATGATTTTTTGAGTATTTTCCTGTTGGCTGTGTTCTGCGGCATGCTGATGTTTATTGCCGTAGATATTTTCAAAAATCAGACAGGTTCCACCATTCGTACCGTTGGGGTATTTATCCCGGTTATGGTGTTTATCCTGAGTGGATTTGAACACGTCATTGCCAACATGTATTATTTTTCTCTGGCAGGTGTATGGAGCGGTCATTGCTTACTTTCCATCATCGTCATGACTTTGGGGAATTCCGTTGGTGGTATGATCATTCCTCTTTACCTGAAATGTTTTAAAATACGATAATTGCTGTATTTTACGGACAGACCTTATCGGGCATCTTTATAAGAAAACAAATATCACTGGAATTCTTGCAGTTCATGGGATTCCAGTGATTCTATTTTACTTGAAATTGTTTTTTTAGAGAAATTTGCTTGAGGTTTGTCCGCTGTTTTATCTGAAAATATGTTAGAATAGATTGAAATTTATCTCCAGAAAGGATTGTTTTATGCAGGAACAGAGTTTACAGACAGTGTTTGCCCTCTTAACAGAGTGGTATCATGTATATAAAAGAGATCTGCCATGGCGCAGAACAAAAGACCCCTATGCCATTTGGGTTTCGGAAATTATGCTCCAGCAGACCAGAGTGGAGGCGGTAAAGCCTTATTATGCAAGGTTTTTGGAGGAACTGCCTACCATCCGTCATTTGGCAGAAGCCGATGAGGAACAGATTCTCAAGTTATGGGAAGGCTTGGGATATTATAGTCGTGTGCGGAACATGCAGGCAGCGGCAAAACAGGTCATGGCAGAATACGACGGAAAAATGCCCGCAGACCATAAAGCCCTTTTGCGTCTGAAAGGCATTGGACCTTATACGGCTGGTGCGGTAGCTTCCATTGCGTTTTCTCTGCCTTTTGCGGCAGTGGACGGCAATGTGCTTCGCGTTATGTCCAGAGTCTTTGCCGATGAAAGGGATATCATGCTCCAGCAGACCAAAAAGGCATGGGAAGAAGAAATCAATGACGCACTGACAGGAGAGATTGCTGGAGACGTGAATCAGGCGTTGATGGAATTGGGGGCAACAGTATGCGTACCCAATGGGGAACCTAAGTGTGAAAATTGCCCCCTTCGTACATTGTGTCTGGCATATCAAAAAGGAAATCCCATGCAGTATCCCGTAAAGAGTGAGAAAAAGCCAAGAACGAAAGAATATCTTTCTGTTTGCTTTATGACGGATGGCAAAAGGATTGCTTTGCGAAAGCGTGACAGCAAAGGATTGCTGGCAAATTTATGGGAACTGCCTCATGTACCAAAAGAATATGCGTTGCCAATGGCTTTTGCTGACTGGGGCATACAACAGGCAGAAATCAAAAATATGCGTGGACAGAAGCATATTTTTACACATATAGAATGGCATATGGATGCGTATTTTATCAACGTAAAAGCTATGGCAGATACACCATTTCAATGGGTAACCATAGAGGAGGCAAAAGAAAAGTATGCACTGCCTTCTGCTTTCAAAAAAATCTGGGCAGAAGGACTTGCTATGTTGGAAGATATGGAATATGAACAGATGCATTTGTGAAAAGTTCTGAATTTTCTTTTGAAATTGCTCTCTTTTCGGGCAATAAAACGTGATTTTTATTTTGAGAAGGAATTTGTCTAACCAAAACACCTTCTTTTCATGAGAGCATCTGAAAGATATGTGTAAAAGTGATATGCATCAAACATAAAGTTATAAAATCTATCAAATAATAATAATTATTATTTGACTTTTCTTTTGCATTCCTGTAAAATATACTTAAAAAGTAGGAAAGAAGGCTGGTGAAAAAATGATTGAAGTAAGAAGTGCTGTGTTGGAAGATCGACAGGATTTTTCAGATTTGTGGCAGCTTTGTTTTGGTGACAGCGATGCTTTTTGTTATTGGTTTTTTCACCATAGATTTGAGCCTTCTCTTTCTGTCTGCTTGAAAGCCGATGATGTTTTCGCGGCATGTATGCAGGCATTTCCCTACACCATTGGAATCCGTGGAAAAGCGGTAAAAGGCACTATGCTTTGTGGTGTCTGCACCCATCCAGATCATCGAAAGAAGGGATATATGGGAAGAATTTTCCCCTATGATATGCAGCTTTTGCAGAAAAAAGGCTATGGCGTAGCTGTTCATACACCGGCAGTTTTGCCCAGTTATTTTTCCTTTGGACATTATCCTGTGGCAGATGCTTGTTATCTGACAGCAGAAAAAATACCGGAAGTGAAGGCTGTGGAAGGTGTTTATCCTTTACAGCCAGAAGAATACGCAAAAGCATTTGATTGCTACACGGATTTTGCAAAGAAATATAGTGGCATCATTTACCGTACAGAAGAAGATTTCCTGCGAAAATGTGCAGATTATAACGCTGACGGCGGAAAATGCATGGCTTATGGAAAAGAACATGTAGAAGCCTATGTGTTTTATTATCAGACAGAAACAGAATTGATCTGTGTAGAAGCAGTTGGGAATGATGAGGCTTTGCAGAAGGTGCTGACAGGCATTTTTGCAGAATGCGAAGGTTTGTCATTATCTGTAAAACTTGCTCCTGAATCCCAAATTACTTTTGACTTTACCCAGAAAGAGGTAAAGCAAAAAGGTGTTATGGGTCTGACGAATCTGCAAGTGCTGTTGAAGGCGCTGGAACTTCATGGAGAAGCAGCTTTTGCTGTGGAAGATCATGTGGTTCCGGAAAATAATGGCTGTTTTCTGCTGAGTGGTGAGAAAACAGAAAAATCTCCTGCTTTTTCCATTCCTGCGGGAAGATTGCTGCAGGTGCTGGTGGGATACACCGATTTGGAAAGCCAGCGACCCTATGTGCATATATATGATGAAGCGGGATTTCAGGAAATCAACGAGAAATTACCAAAATGTAACTGTTATATTATTGATGAATATTAAAAATGGAGGCTGAAAAACATGCCGTATACACAATGTTTGGAAAGAGAAGTAGAAGCTGACTGTAAAAACGAATTTTGTTTCCGTCCTTTTACACTGGAAACAAAGGAACTGATCGAAAGCTATACAAAACCTTGGCAGATGGATTGTTCCGATTTGTCTTTTGCGAACCTGTTTATCTGGGGAACAGAAGGAAAAATGCAGTTTGCCGAAAAAAATAACGTACTGTATGTAAAACTGGACTTTGAAGGTGTGCCTGTTTATTTCTGGGCACCTATCCCCAAAAAAGGTGCCGATGTGGATTACCGGAAAGCCATCATGGATGCAGCGGACTATATGAAACAGGCAGGTGTGGAACCCACATTCCGTTCTGTTTGGACACCTTTTCGCGATATGATGCTGAAAGCTTGCCCAGAAATGTTCGCAATGCCTACAGATATTGCTTGGGACTATGTTTATGAGAGAGAAAGTCTGGCAACACTGAAAGGCAAAAAGCTTCACGGCAAAAGAAATCATATCAATAAATTCCTGGCAAATCATCCTGATTATGAATATCGCAAATTGGATGCAACACTTATTGACGACTGCATGGCACTGTATGATAAGTGGATTTCTGAAAGAGAAGAAACCAAGGAGCTGGAAGACGAGAGAAAATCCGTTTCTCTTGCTCTGCACAATATGGAACGTCTGGGCTTGACTGGTGGTTCTATTTTCGTAGATGGTAAGATGGGTGCGTTCACAGTAGGAGAGCGCCTGCGTGATGATGTGCAGTTGGTTCATATCGAAAAAGCGGATACAGATATTGATGGACTGTATCCCATGATCAACCAGCAGTATGTGCTCCATGAATGTCAGGATGTGACTTATGTGAACAGAGAAGAAGATATGGGTCATGCGGGTATGAGAAAAGCAAAACGCTCCTATAACCCTGCTTATATGGTAGAAAAATATCTGCTGAGCTTCCGTGACCTTTCTGAAGAAAAAGGTCTTTGGGGCGCAGAAAGTGAAGATGCAGAATAAAAATGCCATTGACACAAATTTTGGTTCTATGGTAAAATACACAAGATTGTAAGGGAATGAGGTTCTCCCGCGGCAATGCCGGAAACGCTGAAACAGCTGATGACTTCTGTAAAATCAATTACAGGGTCATTGGCTTTTTTATTGGGAAGAAAGGGGAAAGAAATGGAAAAACATGCATATGGTTCGTGGAAAACACAGTTGATGCTGGCAGGATTAGGGATTGTCATTGGAGCACTGGTAGGGTGTCTGGATACGATCTTCGGTAAAGTCCTCCTTTGGGTCAGTGATATTCGAACCGCACATATATTTTATCTGGTGCCTGCACTGCCTTTGGTAGGCGTCGGCATCGTTTGGGCTTATAAAAAGTATGGCGGCAGAAGTGGGGAAGGCATGGGCTTGATTCTCTCTGTGAGCCATCGAGAAGATGAAGAAGTTCCTAGACGATTGATTCCCTTTGTGATGATTAGTACATGGCTGACCCATTTGTTTGGCGGCAGTGCCGGCAGAGAAGGGGTCGCAGTACAGCTGGGTGCTACCGTTTCCCATCAAGTGGGAAAACGCTTTTCCGTAGAAGATGGAACGCATATTTTCCTGCTGACAGGTATGGCGGCAGGGTTCGCAGGTCTATTCCGTACACCTCTGGCAGCCATTTTCTTTGCAATGGAAGTGCCTATAGTTGGACAGCTTGCGCTTCGCGCCATTTTGCCCATGTGTACAGCAGCTTTTACCGCGGCTTCTGTTTCTGCATTTTTGGGGTTGGAAAAATTTCAGGTTCCTCTGGAACTGCAAATAGCAGTGACACCTGTTTTTGTAGGAAAGCTTATTGTAATTGGTTTGATTTTTGGCTGCCTAGGCAGTCTGTTTGCATTCCTTTTGGGAAAAAGTAAAAAGAAATTGGCGGAAATCCTGCCCAATCCATTGCTGCGCGTGTTTTTGGGTGGTATCATATTGAGTATTCTGCTGTTATTTTTCCATCAGGGAAGATATACAGGGCTGGGAACCAATCTGATTTCTGCATCTTTTGACGGAGATACCATTTATGCATATGACTGGCTGTTGAAAATCCTGCTGACGGTATTCACACTCTCTCTGGGATTCCAGGGTGGGGAAGTGACACCATTGTTTTCCATTGGCGCGTCTTTGGGCGTAATTTTGGCAGGATTTATGGGATTGCCAGTGATGCTGGCTGCTGCATTGGGGTATGCTGCCGTTTTCGGAAGTGCCACCAACACACTTCTGGCGCCGATCTTCATTGGTGCGGAAGTTTTTGGCTATGAGTATCTTCCGCTTTTTGCGGTTGCTTGTCTGGCATCTCATATATTTTGTCATTTCCCTTCTATTTATGGAAAGCAGAAACATGGTTCCTATAGAAAATCCTTATTGCAGTTGGTAAAAGGAAAGGAGAAATCTATCTGATGAAATTTTATTTCGCGCCTATGGAAGGAATCACGGGCTATGTCTTTCGGAATGCACATCATGTCTGTTTTCCTTCGGTAGATCGTTATTATACACCATTTATATCTCCTAACCAAAACCGTCCCATGAGCCCAAAGGAAAAACGGGATGTTCTGCCGGAAAATAATCGGAATATTCCCTTGATTCCTCAAGTTCTGACAAATAATGCCGCACAATTTTTGCAGACCACAAAGGTGTTGTCAGATATGGGCTATGAGGAAGTGAATCTGAATTTGGGCTGCCCTTCGGCGACAGTGGTGACAAAAGGAAAGGGGGCTGGTTTTTTAGGAGAAAAGCAAAAACTGCGTGCTTTTTTGGATGAGGTTTATGAACAGACACCTATTCCTGTTTCCCTCAAAACAAGACTGGGCATGCGTGATCCCATGGAAATTGTGGAATTGCTGGAATTGTTTCACACATATCCAGTGAAAGAGTGGATTCTCCATGCCCGCATTCGGGAAGACTATTATAAATACGAACCTCGTCTGGATACTTTTGAAATAGCGGCAAAAGAAAGTCCTTTTCCTCTTTGTTATAACGGAGACATTTTTTCCGTTGCTGATTATGAGCGAATTTGTCAGCGTTTCCCACGGATTCAATCTGTGATGCTGGGACGGGGGCTCATGGCGAATCCGGCGTTGGTTAGACAGATACAAGGCGGTAGTCCATGTACAAAAGAGGAATTCCTTTCTTTCCATCATCGTATCTGTCATGGCTATGAAGAAATTATGTCCGGCGATCGGAATGTATTGTTCAAAATGAAGGAGTTATGGGCATATTGGGAAAGCCTTTTTGCAGGAGAAGAAAAGCGCATCAAAAAAATCAGGAAAGCCAATTCTTTGGCGGAATATGACGCTGCGGTATCGATTTTACTGGAACAAGCTGATTTTGCATCAGATATAAAGAAATCTTAAGAAAGAAAAATCTTATGTTTAGTGGATATTTCTGGTAAAACCAAGTATAATAGAAAACGCAAAAATAATGAAAAAGAGAGGTAGCGTATGAACTTGATTGAATTATTGAAAGCAGCGCTTTTCGGTGTCATCGAAGGCATCACGGAATGGCTGCCCATTAGCAGTACGGGGCATATGATTCTGTTCAATGAATTTATGCCTTTGCAGGTATCGGAAGAATTCTACAGTATGTTTGAGGTTGTGATCCAGCTTGGCGCCATTCTGGCAGTTGTGGTCATATTCTGGAATTCCATTTTTCCTTTCCAGAAACCGCCCTATGACCCCAGAAGAATTCGGACAGGGCTGATTTCTTATCTGCGCATGGATATTGTCATGCTGTGGCTGAAGATTTTGGTTGCCTGTGTGCCGGCGGCAGTTATCGGGCTGTTGTTTAATGAGAAGTTTGAAGCATTGTTTTACAACTATACCACCGTTGCCATTGCACTGATTGTTTTTGGTATCGCGTTTTTGATCATTGAAACACGTCATAAAGGAAAACGAGCACGTGTCAACAGCTTGGAAGAAATCACATCCCAGCTTGCCCTGTTGATTGGGGTATTCCAGCTCATTGCAGCCATTTTCCCCGGTACATCCCGTTCCGGTGCGACCATCGTTGGAGCACTGCTTTTGGGGGTATCCAGAACCGTAGCAGCAGAATTTACATTCTTTTTGGCAATTCCCGTTATGTTCGGCGCAAGTTTGCTGAAGATCGTACAGTTTGGCTTCCATTTTACCGGTATGGAAGTTGCTATCCTGCTGACTGGTATGATTGTAGCTTTTGTGGTATCTATTCTTGTAATCAAATTCCTCATGGGTTATATCAAGAAACATGACTTCAAAGTCTTTGGTTGGTATCGTATCATTTTAGGTATTGTGGTACTGCTTTATTTTGGTCTGATTGCAAAATAATGAATTTGTGATACAAAAGAAAGAAGGATGAGAAACAAATGTTTGGACTGTTTGGAAAAAAACCAGACTTTATGACATTGCTGCAGGAGGCAAAGGAGACAAAGAATGCAGTTGTTATTGATGTACGAGAACCTGATGAATACATGCAGGGACATGTACCCGGCAGCATCAATATCCCAACTTCCCAGATCAATACAGTAAAATATGAAAAAGATACGCCTCTGTATCTGTACTGCCTCAGTGGCGGCAGAAGCAAAATGGCAATGGGATTTTTGGAGCAGAAAGGCTTCCAGAATGTAAAAAATATGGGTGCCATTGGTCAGTATCGAGGCGAATTGGAAAAATAAGCACGAAAAAAGTGATTCGAAGCAGATTCCCCTTAAGAAAACATTGTTTTTCTTTTCCTTGATTTCTTAAGGGGAATTGCGACGGCGGTCTTCATAAGAAAATACATCAAATAAAACCTTCGTAAAAATAAGAAAGCTGAAACCCTTTGTGTTATAAGGATTTCAGCTTTCTTTGTTTTCTAATGAAGATGCCCCTAAATGAATCACTTTTTTTATTTGTCCAAATGTTTTCTTTTCGACATGGGAATGAAAATTTCTGTAATGATGCTATGGAATAGCCCACCTAGAATACCGCCGTAGAGCACAGACATGATGAGATTGGCAGTGATGGCACATGTACCGGAAACACAACCCACATATTTATAATAAAGAAAACCAGCAATCAAACCTAATGTGACAAAAAAGAACATTCCGAAATTGCGCTGTAAAAATGATTTGTATGACATATAGATCACCTTCCTTTGTTTATAGTATAGCAGTGTATTGCGTTTTGTTCTGTGAGCATATCACATTTCAAATGAACAAATGTACAGGGGATAAAATGTAGTTCTTTGCCAAAACATACATCAAAAAAGTATACAGTTCAAAAAAAGGCAATACTGACGAAAATTCTGCAAAAAACGCGACTGTATTTGTCATACGGATAAATGTTTGCTCAAAAAAGACAAAAATGGTTGACATCAGTTAGAATCGTGTTAAAATCTTAATATCACGACAGATATTGTCATATTCTATTGTTATTTACAGGAGGGGAAACCATGGACGAAAGCATCAAGAAAATTGCGCTGCTGGGTATGGGTACTGTTGGCGGCGGTGTATATGAAATTTTGGCAAAACAGAAACCGAATATGCCTGCAAAAATTGGATCTACACTGGAAGTTGCAAAAGTTCTGGTAAGAAATAAAGCAAAATACGCAGATAAAGTTCCGGCAGACCAGCTGACAGATCAGTGGAGTGATATCATCGATGATGATTCCATCTCTATTGTGGTGGAAGTCATGGGTGGCATTGAACCTGCCAGAACTTACATCAGAGAAGCACTATCCAAAGGCAAACATGTCGTAACTGCAAACAAAGACTTGATGGCAACCCATGGGCATGAATTGCTGGAAATTGCAAGAGAGCATCAGTGTGACTTGCTCTTTGAAGCAGCTGTTGCCGGTGGTATTCCCATCATTCGCCCCATGAAGCAGTGCCTGCTGGGTAATGATATCACAGAAGTAATGGGTATCATCAATGGTACCACAAACTTTATCCTGACCAAAATGGCTGAAGACGGCATGGAATTTGATGATGCGCTGAAACTGGCTACAGATTTGGGTTATGCGGAAGCTGATCCCACAGCGGATATTGAAGGCTATGACGCAGGTCGTAAACTGGCAATCATGGCTTCCATCGCTTTCCATAGCTCTGTTATATTTGATGATGTTTATACAGAAGGTATCTCCAAAATCACAGCAAAAGATATTCGTTATGCCCATGAACTTGGTTACGAAATCAAACTGCTGGGTCTGGCAAAACTAACACCGGAAGGTATTGAAGTAAAGGTACATCCTACCATGATTCCTTTGCAGCATCCTTTGGCAGCGGTCAAAGATTCCTTTAACGCTGTTTTCGTGCATGGTGACGCAGTGGATGACGCAATGTTCTACGGCAGAGGTGCAGGTGCGCTGCCTACAGGCTCTGCAGTGGTAGGGGATATTATGGATATTGCTCGTAACATGCAATATCACTGCACAGGTCGTATTGGCTGCTCTTGCTATCAGAGTCTGCCTGTGAAAAAAATGTCCGAAACCAGAAGCAGTTATTACATCCGCATGAAACTGGAAGACCGCGCAGGTACCCTTGCGGCTTTGGCTGGACTGTTTGGCAGCAATAATGTCAGCATTTCCATGCTGCTGCAGAAAGCCAAAGAAGGCAATACAGCGGAAGTTGTTATTGTAACATATGACGTAATGGAAAAACAGTTTATGGATTCTATCACTGTCATCAAGACGATGTCTATGGTAAAAGAAATTTCCTCCATTATTCGTGTACATCACGCATAAATGCAATCAAAAAAAACACCCTTTGTGGGAGAATGATCTCTCAAAAGGGTGTTTTTTTCATTTGAAATTATTTTGTTTTTTCAGCTTTTTCTTCTTTTGCTGCAAGTGTGGGAATTTCTCCAACACCTTTCAGAATCAAACGAGGGCGGTAAGGGAAAGTTTTCACAGTTTCCATAGTAGAAACGCCGGAAAGCACCAGAACAGTATCCAGACCACTTTCGATGCCAGAAACGATGTCTGTATCCATACGGTCGCCAATGATGGCAGCTTCTTTGGAGTGTACCCCCAGCATATTCAGACCTGTACGCATCATGAGAGGATTGGGTTTACCAATGTAATAAGCTTCTTTTCCTGTTACCATTTCGATGGGTTTCACGAATGCACGGCAAGCGGGAATGATACCCTGTTCTGTAGGACCAGTTAAGTCGGAGTTGGTGCCGATGAGGCGTGCGCCGTTCTGAATATGACGTACGGCACGGCAGATGTTTTCATAATTATAACTGTAAGATTCCCCAATAACAACGTAGTCAGGTGATGTATCATCCAGAATGATTCCTTTTTCATATAAAGCATTGTACAAACCAGGTTCGCCAATAACAAATACCTTTGCGTTAGGTGTCTGTGTTGCGATAAAGTTTGCTGTTGCCAACGCGCTTGTATAGAAATGGCTGCTGTCTACATGCAGTCCCATACGGGACAGTTTTTCCTGCAGTTCCTGTGGTGTTTTGCCGCTGTTGTTGGTCAGGAACAGGAATTTTTTATCTTCTCTGTAGAGCCAGTCAATGAATTCCTTTACACCGGGTAAGATCTGGTTGCCATGATAAATGACACCATCCATATCACAAATGAATCCTTTTTTGTTTCTCAGTTGATCCAATTCATTCACTCCTTTTTGTTTTTTATTTCATTATAATCGAAATCGTCTCTTTTTTCATGTATTGTCGTAAAATTTCTATGAAGTTTTTGTAAAAAAGAATTGGAACCGTATGTTTTTCGGGAAAGAAGCAATACTAATGAGAAAACAAACGAGGTGAGTATATGCGTACAGATGAACAGGCGCAGAAAAAATATGCTGCCATGGTGGAAAAGGCATCGCCGAAAAGTCCCATGGCAAAAAATTGCCTGATGGCATTTCTTTCTGGTGGCTTGATTTGCACTTTTGGACAGTTTTTGCAGGAGCGTTATTTATCTTTCGGTATCGAATATGAAAATGCACTTCTGCTGGTGTCCATTTCTCTGATATTTCTTTCTGCTGTTTTGACAGCGGCTGGTATCTATGGAAAATTGGGAAAATACTGTGGTGCGGGAACGGAAGTGCCTATCACAGGCTTTGCCAATTCTGTGGTTTCTCCGGCAATCGAATACCGCAATGCAGGGTTGATTATGGGCATGGGCGCAAAAATGTTCGTCATTGCGGGTCCAGTGATTGTGTATGGTACATTGACTTCTGTTGTCGTTGGTATTTGCTATTATTTTCTGGGGAGGTGATTTCATGACAAAACGTATTGGCAGACAAACGGTGGCATTTTCCAAGCCAGTTGTGATACGGGCAGCAGCGTCTACTGTCGGAAAAAAAGAGGGAGAGGGACCTCTGGGACAATATTTTGATGAAATCGCTGAGGATTCCATGATGGGAGAAGATTCCTGGGAAAAAGCAGAAAGTTGTTTTGTAGCGGAAAATATGGCATTGGTGCTGAAAAAAGCAGGATTGACCCATGAAGATATACAGTATGTTCTTTGCGGGGATCTGCTGAATCAGTGTATGGGAACAACCTTCGGCATCAAAGACCTGCCCATTCCTTTTTTGGGGCTTTTTGGTGCATGTTCTACCATGGGAGAAGCCATGAGTGTGGGGGCTATGCTCATTGATGGTGGTTTCGCAGAATATATCTTAGGCGGCGCTTCCAGCCATTTCTGTGCGGCTGAAAAGCAGTTTCGATTTCCTTTGCCATTGGGTATCCAACGCCCCCAATCAGCCACCAGAACGGTCACAGGGGATGGAGCGGTGGTTTTGGCGAAAGAAGGAGAAGGACCGCAGATTACCATGGTTACTACGGGAAAGATCATTGATATGGGAATTACAGATGCACAGAATATGGGGGCAGCTATGGCACCTGCAGCTGTAGATTTGTTATTGGCACATTTTCAAGAAACGGGACGCACCCCGCAGGATTATGATGTGATTGTCACAGGAGATTTAGGCTATGTGGGGCATCAGTTGGTTGTGGAGCTGATGGCAAAAGAAGGGTATGATATGTCAGAAAATTATACAGACTGCGGGATACTCATTTTTGACAGAGAAACGCAGGATACCCATTCTGGCGGCAGTGGATGTGCCTGCTCTGCAGTGACATTCTGCGGCTATTTTTATCCAAAACTTTGCAGCGGGGAAATCAATCGGATGCTTTTTATCCCGACTGGGGCTTTGCTTAGTGCGGATTCCGCGGTGCTGGGTCTGACCATCCCTGCTGTGGCTCATGGGGTCGTCATAGAAAGCGGAAAGGGGAGCTGCACATGATGTATCTAAAAGCCTTTCTTGTGGGCGGGCTGATCTGTGTATTGGGACAGATTCTTATTGATCGAACAAAGCTGACACCTGCCAGAATATTGGTTCTTTTCGTATGTGTTGGCTGTGTACTGGGTGGTCTTGGCATTTACCCAAAACTCATTGATTTTGCAGGAGCAGGGGCAACGGTGCCGTTGACAGGATTTGGCAATCGCCTTGCGTTGGAAGTGAAAAACGAAGTAGATGCTATGGGCATTTTTGGTATTTTTACAGGTGGGATCAAAGCTGCTGCCGGTGGGCTTACAGCAGTAATTATCTTCGCCTTTTTGGCGGCACTTATTGCTAGACCAAAAGAGAAATAGTGCATAAAGAGCAAAAGTAAATTTTGTTTTATTATTTTTCAAAAAAATTTTGAATTTTGTAGCGTTGGAGCACCTTTCGTGATATAATGATTATGTAAATTAAGTTTACATGAATTTACAAGGAAGGAAAGACGTAAATGCACAAAGCGATTGGTTCAAGAAAAGACTTTAGCAGACCGGATGAGGATTCTTTGCTGGCAGAGTACAAAGCATGCGTCGAGGATCTCTTGGGGCATGAAATGGTACAGAAAATGGATAACCACGTACAGCACTGCGATACCAGCCGTTTACAGCACAGCATAAATGTATCCTATTACAGCTTTTTGATTTGCTACCGTATGGGTTGGGATTATCGTTCTGCTGCAAGAGCGGGCTTGCTGCATGATTTGTTTTTCTATGATTGGAGAACCAAAAAAGCAATTCGCTCCAATCATGCTGCTTGGCACCCTCGGGTTGCCTATGACAACGCGAAAAAGATTACAGAATTAAATAAAGTGGAAACAGACGCGATTTTGAAACATATGTGGCCCTGCACACCGGTGCCTCCCCGCTACGTAGAATCTTATGTACTGACATTTGTGGATAAGATTTCTGCCATTTTCGAAGTTGCCGAAAAAAAATCTGCGAAAGTATTCAAAAGACGTGCTGTGGTACAGCCTTAATTGAACGAACCCAAGAAAAAGTCCATGACGATGTCATGGACTTTTTTCGATTTTCAAATGTGATAAATAAATCTCAAAAAGTGATATATTTGTACTATTTATATTGACAATCTTATTTTTGAGTGATATATTTGTATCAGAAAGAGATAAATATATCACTTATGAAAGAGGTGCTTTTTATGATTCGGAAAAATTTTTATTTAGGATTCCTTGGGTTTTTGGGATTTTTTGCCAGTCGCTATTTTATGACAGGGGATATTACCAGTCTTGCTTACCTGGGTTTCTTCTCTTTCTTTGGATTTTTCTTCTTAGGGAAGATTCAGGGGGATCAGGCAGACGAACGTTATCAGGAAGATCGGAAAACAGCCCTTGCTTTTATTGGTCATCTTGCTTTGTTCCTTCTTGCAGCCATTTGGATTATCGGCTTGTTCATGAGTAATCTGGAAGTGACATTTATTCTGGTAGTCATTGCTTATGTGGTGCTGATTCTGGCGTATGCTGTAAAATTATATTGGCTGGAGGAACGATAATATGGCAGAATTTATCTGTAATTTAAAAAAATATCGCCTGCTGAAAGACCTGACACAAGAGCAGTTGGCAGAGAAGGTAGGTGTTCGGCGAGAAACTATCATGCGGCTGGAAGCTGGGAAGTATAATCCCTCTTTGAAGCTAGCCATCGATATATCCCGGGTGGTGGAAACACCCATTGAGGAATTGTTTATCTTTGATTAAAAGAAGCCCTGTCTGATTAGACAGGGCTTCTTTTATGTAAGAAAATATATATTTTTCTGTTTGTGGTTATGCTTGCGCAAATGCAGCCAATATTTTTTGTAAAGCATCTTCTTCGCTTCCATCATTTTCAATGATGGTTTCCGCTGCGGCTGTGTAAAGGGGCAGACGTTCTTTGTAAAGTCTGCGAACGGCTTCCTGATCGGGGACCAGAGGGCGACCATTGCCGCTTTCCAACAATTCTGGATCACGCTGTATCCAGATAACAGTTCCATTGCCTTTCAGCCAGCGGATATTTTCAGGGTTTTTGATGACACCGCCACCGGTGGAAATGACCAGATTATTCTGTGTGGAAATTTCCTGTATAACTTCGGATTCTACCTGTCGGAAGGAATCTTCACCATATGCCGCAAAGTAATCAGCAATGGACATGCCAATGCGTTTGATAATCTCTGCATCTGTATCCACAAAAGTTTTCCCAAGTTTTTCCGCAGCCAGTTTCCCCAAAGTGGTTTTCCCACAACCGGACATTCCAATTAATACAAGATTTCTACGCTCTGCCATCAGTTCATTGTGTACCAGCTCGATGGCATTGTCAGGCAAAGACTGATCTAAAAAGATTTCAACGGCATATTTCGCTTGTCCAACAAGCATTTCTAGTCCACCGATGGCTTGACAACCTTTTTCCAGTGCGTCCAAAACTAGTCTGGTGCGCAGAGGATTGTAAACAACATCGGCAACGGCTTCCAGTTTGGTGAAGGGCGCCAGATCGATGGGTGTTTTCCCGGAATTGGGATACATGCCAACAGGTGTTGTATTGACAATTACCTGTGCATCTGTATGTAAAGCGTAGCATGTTTCGTATGAAATGGTGTTTTCCGCAATTTTGTAGTATATGGTGTGGATTTCTGCTGCTCCCATATCTTCCAGAACTGCAATAACGGCCTTAGAGGCCCCGCCTCTGCCCAGTACCAGCACTTTTTTGCCTGCAATCTGGATATGGTTATGTTCCAGCATGTACCGAAAACCGAAGTAATCTGTGTTATATCCGAAAAGTTTCCCATTGCGCTGCACAACGGTATTGACTGCGCCCATTTTTGCAGCTTTCGGGTCTATTTCGTCCAAGTATGGAATGACAGTTTCCTTATATGGTATGGTCACATTGATGGCGCTAAATGCTTTTTCGCGCATAAAGACATCCAGCTCCTCCAGAGAAAGCGGAATCAGATCATAAGTATAATCAGCCAGTTTCTCGTGTATGATCTTGGAAAAGCTGTGTCCTAATTTTTCACCAATTAGTCCGTAACGCATCATAAATATCACCCCATTTGATAAATTTTTTCTATATGCTAATATAAAACAATCTATTATGCAACAGTTTTTTTCCTGTATTGTAATAAAAACGTAATTTTCTATATAACCAAAGTGTGATACAATAAGTTGGTGCAAGTCGGTTGTAACAACTTATCATTTTTCTGATGAAATATGCAGAATATTTCGTGAAAATGCGGAATAATATGATCTAGAATAAAAGGAGTTTTGACAATGAAGAAATGGATGAAACGATTGACCGCAGCTGTACTAGGTGCGGTATTGGTTATGGGGAGTCTTGGAAGCCTTGCAGCTTATGGAGCGACCCCTAAAGCAGATGATGATATGCGTGCTGTTTGGATTTCCACTGTGTACAGTGCGGACTATCCTTCCACACAAAATAACGCAGAAGCACAGAAAGCAGAATTTATTCAGAAACTGGATCAGGCACAGGCACTGGGGCTGAACACCGTTGTGGTGCAGATTCGTCCCAAAGGTGATGCCTTTTATGAATCAAATCTGAACCCTTGGAGTGCTGTTTTGACGGGCACACAGGGGAAAGACCCCGGTTATGACCCCATGGAATTTATGATTGAGGAAACCCATAAACGTGGCATGGAATTTCATGCTTGGATGAATCCTTATCGTATCACAACATCCGGTGTGGATTTGTCTGCACTTTCCGCAGATAACATGGCAAGACAGCATCCTGACTGGATTTTGACTTATAACAATGCCATGTATTACAACCCTGCAAAAGAAGAAGTGAAACAGTATATCACCGATACTGTTGCGGAAGTTGTGGAAAACTATGACGTGGATGCTATCCACTTTGACGATTATTTCTATCCTTCCAATTATCCTTTGCCGGAAGGGGAAGGCAGAGAAGGCAGTGCTGCCAATGAACGCCGTGAACATGTCAATGACCTCATTGAAATGGTATCCAAGCGCATCAAAAGCATCGACAGTTCTGTGGAATTTGGTATTAGCCCTATGGGTATCTGGAAAAATAGTTCTTCTGACCCTGCCGGTTCTGCCACAAAAGGTTCTGAAGGCTATTACACCGTTTATGGCGATGCCAAAGAATGGGTAGAAAAAGGCTGGGTGGACTACATTGTGCCTCAGATTTACTGGGAAACAGGCAATAGTGCCGCTGACTATGAAACACTGGTGAAATGGTGGAATGATCTGGTGGAAGGTACGGACGTTGACCTTTATATCGGTCAGGGCATTTACAAAGATTCTGTTGCTTCTGAAATCGTAAAAGAAATGCAGATCAATGAAAAATACAAGAATGTAGACGGCAGTTTTTTCTTCAGTCTGCGGGATTTGCTTAATGACAGACAAGGCTGTGCCACAGCTCTGAAATCTTACTATGCGGAAAAGGATGCAGACACGCCTGCGGTTTCTGTTCCAGACAAACAGGAACCTTCTCAGACAAATGCTGGTAAAAAAACAGCCTATGCTGGCAGAGCGAACTTGCAGATTGATGGCAAGACAGTAGAGATGGAAGTTTATACCATTGATGACTATAGCTATTTCAAACTGCGTGATATTGCAAAAGCATTGACTGCTACAGATAAGAAATTCGATACTGTTTGGGTGGAAGCGGATCAGGCAATCCATTTGCAGACAGGAATTCCTTATACCATCAATGGCACCGAAACGGCTGTAAAGCAGGGCAGTGATACCACTGCAACACCTTCTACCGCAAAATTGTATGTAGACGGCGACCCTCAGAGCGCAACAGCATATACCATCCATGATTATACCTATTATAAACTTCGTGATATTGCGAAACTGGTTGACTTCGGTGTGACATGGGATGAATCTACAGCAACCATCGGCATTGATACAACAACAGGATACAAAGCTTGATTCAAATAAGAAATAAAAAAAGCATGTGCGAAAGCAACTTCCCCTTAAGAAAACATTGTTTTTCGTTTCCTTGATTCCTTAAGGGGAATTGCGACAGCTGTCTTCATAAGAAAACATAACAACGAAAATCTTCATAAAATAAGAAAGCCAAAATCCTTTGTCATGATAAGGATTTTGGCTTTCTTTGTTTTCTTATGAAGACGCCCCTAAAGCACATGCTTTTTTTCGTGAACAAAAATAGGGCTGTATCACTGTTTTTTTCGCATAGAATAAAGAAGGAAAGCGCTTCTGATGGAAGTTTAAGAAAATTTTCCTTTACCATCGAAAGGTTTAATGGTATAATGCTTTAGATATTATCCGAGGGGGTAATATGCCTTCTGCACAGAGCTTATAAAAAGGAGGGTAGCGTGTTGGCAGTATGAAGCGCCAGAGCCGCAGTGCAGATGCGGTTGACGAGGTGGAAGTGATCGAAGTTTTCGGCGGATGCTTCCCGCCCTTTCGCACAGGGACGCAGGTCTTTTACAAAACTTTTGAGAAATCAAAGGGACAAAAGAAAGATAACGTGCGAATAAAATATTGGAGGTAATCAATTTATGTGTGGTATTGTTGGATATATTGGTCAGAATGAGGCAGCTCCCGTTTTGATTAAGGGGCTGAAGAAACTGGAATATAGAGGTTATGACTCTGCTGGTATCGCTGTATTTGGCGATGGTATTCATGTTGTAAAAACAAAAGGTCGTCTGGCAGATCTGGACGCAAAAGTTCAGGAAATGGGCGGTGTAGAAGGTCATGTGGGTATTGGTCATACAAGATGGGCAACCCATGGTGCACCCAGCGATGTGAATTCACATCCTCATACAAGCATGAACGGCAGAATTTCCGTTGTACATAACGGTATTATCGAAAACTATCTGCAGCTGAAAGCAGAGCTGGAAGAAAAAGGTTATGTTTTTGCTTCCGAAACAGATACAGAAGTTGTTGCACAGCTGTTCGATTACTACTATGATGGCGATATGGTTGATACACTGATTCGTGTGATCGGCAGAATCAGAGGTTCTTATGCACTGGGTATCCTGTGCAGCGAAAAACCCGATGAAATCGTTGCAGTTAGAAAAGACAGCCCTATGCTGGTTGGTATCGGCAAAAACGAAAACTTTATCGCTTCCGATATTCCTGCGCTGCTGGAATACACAAAGGACTATTATCTGCTGAACGATAACGAAATCGTTGTGCTGAAAAAAGATGGCATCACCATTCTGGATCTGGACAAAAATGAAATCAAAAAAGATATCTATAATGTAACATGGGATATCTCCGCTGCGGAAAAAGGCGGTTATGATTACTTCATGATGAAAGAAATCATGGAACAGCCTAAAGCATTCAAGGCAACCATCAGCCCCAGAATTGTAGATGGTGAAATCAAACTGGATAACATCAAATATACAGATGAAGATATCAGAAATATCAACAGAATTCATATCATTGCCTGCGGTAGTGCTTGGCACGCAGCAATCGTTGGCAAATATGTCATTGAAGACTATGCAAGAATCCCTGTAGAAGTGGATCTGGCATCCGAATTCCGTTACAGAAATCCCATTCTGGACAAAAACGATATCTGCATCATCATCAGCCAGTCTGGTGAAACAGCTGACACACTGGCAGCTCTGCGTGAAGCAAAGAGACAGGGTATTCGTATCCTGGCAATCGTAAACGTAGTAGGCAGCTCCATTGCCCGTGAAAGTGATGACATACTGTATACATGGGCTGGTCCTGAAATCGCTGTTGCTACAACAAAAGGCTATTCTACACAGGTAGCCCTGATGTACCTGCTGGCAATGAAATTTGGTCAGGCAAGAGGTCACCTGTCTGCGGAAGAAGTGAAGAAACTGACAGCAGAACTGGAACTGGTTCCCGGTTACATCGAAAAACTGCTGACAATGGATGAAGAACTGAAAGAACTGGCAAAAGCACATGCACACGCAAATGACGTATTCGTTATCGGCCGTGGTATCGACTATGCCGTTGCTCTGGAAGGTTCCCTGAAACTGAAAGAAATCTCTTATATCCATAGTGAAGCATATGCAGCTGGTGAACTGAAACATGGTACCATTTCCCTGATTGAAGAAGGTACACTGGTTGTTGCCATTGCAACACAGGATCCTTTGTATGAAAAACTGGTAAGCAATGTAAAAGAAGTAAAAGCAAGAGGCGCTTATGTTGTTGCCATTGCAAAAGAAGGCAATACAGAAATCGCAGAAGTTGCTGACAAAGTTATTTACATCCCTCAGATTAATGACAAATTTACAGCATCTCTGAATGTTATCCCTATGCAGATCTTCTCTTACTATGTAGCCATCGAAAGAGGCTGTGACGTAGATATGCCCAGAAACCTGGCAAAATCCGTAACAGTAGAATAAGATTCATTGGTCTAAACATCAAAACGGACAATTTATGAATGTCATAAATTGTCCGTTTTTTTCTGTTTTTGTTTCATTTTTGTCAGTAAGTATTCTTGACGAAAAAATGAAATTCCATTAGACTTTTTATGTGTAATTGTACAGATGAAAAAAACGATTTTTTCAAAATGTAAAAAATAAGTTAAGAAAATTGACAAATTCTTTTTTTAACATCGGAAAAGAAATTTATTGTCATGCAAGATGCACAGAATTTTAATAAATATTTTATGCAAAACAAATAAAAAAGGACTTTATGACAAGTATACAAGGAAATTCCGGCAAAAATGTCATAAACTATTGGGGACAAACGTGAAATATCCTTTTGTTGTAAGGATTTATCAGAAGTATTAAAATGAAAACATCGAAAGGTTGGTTTTTAAAAATGTCACGAGTGAACCAGGGTGGGGAACAAAAATCCGGATTGACCTCACGCCAAAAAGCAATCATTCAGATTTTAACACAATTTACGGCAGCAAATCCTGTTACGGTGGCTGCCATATCTGACAAGCTGAAGATCAGTTCTCGTACAGTGCTGCGGGAAATGCCGACGATTGAAGCTTGGCTGGCGGAACATGACTTTACATTCCTGCGGAAGCCAGGGGTAGGCTTGGTGCTGGATGAAAGCATGGAAACCAGAAGTCGGATTTTGGAACTGCTCAATGAAACAGACATTGTGCAGGCATATTCCAAAGAAGAACGACGCAGATTGATTTTGGGAGAACTGCTCTTTGCCAAAGAACCGCTGAAGTTTTACTATTTCACATCAAAGTATAAGATTTCAGACGGCACCCTGAGCAACGACCTGGATCATCTGGGAGAATGGCTGCGGCAGTATCAAATTCATGTGATACGTAAGCCGGGGCTTGGCATCTACACAGAAGGAAGCGAAGACCATTACCGACAGGCAATTGCCAATGCCATTTATGAATTTATGACGGAAGAGGAAATATTGGGACTCTTTCGGGAAAAGAAAGAAAAAAGAGAATCTGGTATTTCTGCTGCGGCACAAAGCCGATTGTTCCACTTCATTGATGATGAAACCTTTGAGATTGTAGAAAAGGTATTGTCAGAAGTAGAACAGCAGATGCATATCAAGTATACGGACAGCGCTTATATGGGTTTGCTGGTGCATATTGCTCTGGCAGTGAAGCGGCTTCGGAATTTTGAAAAAATCGAAATGGAAGCCCAACGGTTAGAATCCTTGAAGCGTTATCCAGAATACTCTGTGGCGGAAGAAATTGGCAGACGCATTGCCGAGCGTTTTGCCATTGAAATCCCACAGGAAGAAATTGGCTTTATCACCATGCATTGCATCAGCGCGCAGATCTGGCTCACAGGTCAGATGGATCATACACTTGCCGAACGTATGAATATGCGCCAGCTGGTGAAAAATATGGTGGATATCATAGAAAGGGAAATGGGGATTTCCCTGAGCCAAAACGAACAGCTTCTGACAGACCTGACAGAGCATATCACGGCGGTGTCTAGCCGCCTGCGTCTACATGTGAAAGTCAGAAACGCGCAATTGGAAACCATAAAAGAGAATTATGGTGAAATTTATCGGGCAACGGAAAAAGGCTGTCAGCTTCTGCGTCATGCCGTTGGTGTAGCAGAAGTGCCGGAAGCGGAAATCGCTTTCATTGCCATGTATATCTGTGCTGCTGTGGAAGATCAGCAGTCACAGCAGGGAAAAATACCCGTTGTCGTGGTGTGTCCCACAGGTTTGGGCACATCCAAAATGTTAGCGGTGCAGCTGACAAAGGAATTTCATAATCTGGAAGTACGGGAGATTATATCTGCATTTCGCATCGATATACAAAAGCTGCAAAGAGAAGGAATACGCCTTTTGATCTCAACAGTACATTTAGACATTGATTTTCCTTATGTTTGTGTGAACCCCATTCTTTTGGAACAGGACAAGATTCTGCTGCGCAATGAACTGCGATTGTTGCCGACACAGCAGGCGGTGGTTCCACAGAAAAAACCGGCAGCAAGTCTTTCAAAAGATGGGCTGGTATTTATGACAAGACTGGGAGAGGAAATCTTATATTTGCTGGATCATGTGCAGCTGCTGGTTTTGCCCTATGCACAGGATAAGCAGGAATTGCTGTATGTAGCATCTGGCATGTTCACGGAAACGAAAGAAGCAAGGGAACTGATTGCCGACAGCCTTGCAAAACGGGAACAGATTTCTTCTACATATATTCGGGATTTTCAGATGATGCTGCTGCATTGCAAGACCGGTGGAGTGAAGCATTGCTGCTTTGGATACATCAGACTGAAAAGACCGCTCTTTCAGTCAGAGGGCGTCATTGAAGGAGCCATTGTCATGTTGGTTCCAAAAGAAGGGGATTCTTTAGAGGCGGGATTGATGAGTGAGATCAGCAGTGGACTGCTGGAGGATGAAGCATTCTTTTCCGCCGTACAGAAAAAGGGAAGGATTAGCATCATCGAGTCATTGGAAAAACGATTGATGCAATATTATCAAAAAACAATCACTACAAGGATGGAGGGTTCTTAATGAAAAATAGCATTCAGAAATTCGGGAAATTCCTGAGTGCAATGGTTATGCCTAATATTGGGGCGTTCATTGCTTGGGGCTTTATTACAGCTTTGTTCATCGAAGCAGGTTGGATTCCAAATGAAAGACTGGCAACACTGGTAGATCCTATGTTGAAATACCTGATTCCCACTTTGATTGCATTCCAAGGTGGTAGAATGGTTGGCGGCGACCGTGGCGGCGTTATGGGTGCTGTTGCAACATTGGGTGTTATCGCCGGTTCCGAACAGACCATGCTTATCGGTGCAATGGCAATGGGTCCTTTTGCCGGCTTGGTCATCAAAAAATTTGACAAAGCAGTGGAAGGTAAAATTCCTGCCGGCTTTGAAATGTTGGTAAACAACTTCTCTGTTGGGATTTTTGGTATGATTCTTGCAATCATTGGCTATTATCTGATTGGGCCTGTTATGGCTACGATTCTTGCAATCCTGACAGCAGGTGTTAAAATTCTGGTAACAAACAAACTGCTGCCTTTCGTAGCAATCTTCGTAGAACCTGCGAAGGTACTGTTCCTGAACAACGCCATCAACCATGGTATCTTCACACCAATCGGTATCGAACAGGCTGCAGAAACAGGTAAATCTATTATGTACATGCTGGAAGCAAACCCCGGTCCTGGTCTGGGTGTATTGCTGGCATACTGGGTATTCTCCAAAGACAAAGTGACAAAGAGTTCTGCACCCGGTGCGGTTATCATCCACTTCTTTGGTGGTATTCATGAAATCTATTTCCCTTATGTATTGATGAACCCCGTGATCATCATTGCACCTATCGTAGCATCCATCGTAACAATCTTCTATTACAGCATCATGGGTGCAGGTCTGGTAGGTCCTGCTTCTCCCGGTTCCATCATTGCGTTCCTGGCAGTAGCACCTAAGGGTGAAACACTGAAAGTTCTCATCGGTGTTGTTCTGGCTGCAGCAGTTTCCTTCGTTGTAGCATCTCCTATCGTAAAACTGTCCGGTAACAAAAACCTGGATGAAGCAACAGATAAAATGAAAAACATGAAAGCTGAAGCAAAAGGTCTGGCAAAAGCAAACGGCGAAATCAAGAAAATCGTATTCGCTTGCGACGCAGGCATGGGCTCCAGCGCAATGGGTGCTACAAAATTCAGAAACAGAATTGCACCTTTGAATCTGGGTATCACAGTTATCAATACTTCCGTAGATAATGTTCCCGCTGATGCAGATGTAGTTGTATGTCAGGCAGTTCTGCAGGATCGTGCAAAAGCAAGCGCACCTCAGGCTGAACTGATTACTATCGGTAACTTCCTGGCTGACCCTAACCTGGATGCACTGTATGCTTCTCTGGAAGCAAAGGCTTCCGGCGCAGGCGAACAGCCCGCAGCTGAAGTGAAAGCGGAAGAAACCACAACAACAAACAATGGCATCATGGTTGCAGCTGGCATCAAAACAGGTCAGGCATCTGTAAGCAAAGAAGAAGCGATTACAGCTGCTGGTAAACTGCTTCACGAACTGGGCTATGTAAACGAAAGCTACATTCCCGCTATGCTGGAAAGAGAAAAAACTGTTTCCACATACATGGGTCTGGGCGTAGCAATCCCTCATGGCACATCTGAAGCAAAAGACGAAGTAAAGAAAACTGGTATTGTAATGCTGCAGTATCCCGAAGGTGTTGATTTCGGTGATGAAAAAGCTTATCTGGTATTCGGTATCGCTGGTATCGGCAACGAACATCTGGATCTGCTGGCAAAAATCGGTACAGTCATTGAAGAAGAAGAAAATCTGGATAAACTGAAAAAAGCAACAACTCCGGAAGAGATTCTGAAAATGTTTCAGTAATAAATAATTGAGAAGGTAAACGGATGTTACAGCCGGCTGTGGTGCATACTGCGGCCGGCTTGTCCGGGAGGAGGAATTTGGAATGAAAAAAGCCATTCAATTTGGTGCAGGTAATATCGGCAGAGGTTTTATTGGGGCTTTGCTGGCAGAAGCTGGTTACCATGTTGTATTTGCCGACGTAAACGAAGCTGTCATTGATAAAATCAATGCAGACGGCACTTATACCGTACACGTAATGGACGTTACTTGCAGAGAAGAAAAGATCACAAATATCAGCGGTGTTAACTCTACAACTGATGCAGTTCTGGAAGAAATCACACAGGCTGAAGTGATTACAACAGCAGTAGGTCTGGTGGTTCTGCCCAGAATTGCACCTGCTATTGCAAAAGGCATCACTATGCGTATGGAAAGAGGCATCACAGACTGTCTGAATATCATTGCCTGCGAAAATGCCATCAAAGCAAGTTCTCAGCTGAAAGCAGCTGTTTATGAAATTCTGGATGAAAAAGGGAAGGCTTATGCAGACCAGTATGTTGGTTTCCCGGATTGTTCCGTAGACCGTATCGTTCCTCCTGTAAAGAGCGAAAACTTCATTGATGTAGTTGTAGAAAACTACTATGAATGGAACGTAGAACAGGCTTCTTTCAAAGGTGAAATCCCTGCTATCAAAGGTATGAACCTGGCAGATAATTTGATGGCATATATCGAAAGAAAACTGTTTACACTCAATACAGGACATGCTATCACTTCTTATCTGGGTTATCTGAAAGGATACCACACAGTAGATGAAAGCATCGGCGATGAAAAAATCTACGAAACTGTAAAAGCAGCTATGCAGGAAAGCGGCGCTGGTCTGATTGAAAAATATGGCTTCGACAGAGAAGCGCATATGGCTTATATCGAAAAGATCATTGGTCGTTTCCGCAATCATTACCTGGAAGATGATGTTGCCCGCGTTGGCAGAGAACCTCTGCGTAAACTGAGTGCAACAGACCGTCTGGTAAAACCTACTATGACTGCTGTTGGCTATGATCTGCCCGTAGAACACCTGCTCATCGGTATCGGTGCAGCACTGCATTATGATAACGCCGCTGACCAGCAGAGCGTAGAACTGCAGGCAAAGATCAAAGAAAATGGCGTTCGCGCTGCTTTTTCCGAAATTTCCGGCGTAACAGATGCGGCAATTCTGGACAAAGTAGTAGAAAAGTATGATAATATAAAAGCGTATCTGTAAGATATAATTTTTTAAAGAAGAAGGAGAAAAAATATTATGGTATCTAAAAAAGTAGTTGTTACAAATAAAACAGGTCTGCATGCTCGTCCCGCATCCAATCTGGTTGCATTCTGCAAAAATTACAACAGCAAAATTTTCCTGTCCAACGGCGAAAAGAAAGTTAGCGCTGCAAGCATCATCCACGTACTGACACTGGGCGTAAAAACAGGCACAGAACTGGAAGTTATCGCAGAAGGTGAAGATGAAGCAAAAGCAGTAGAAGAAGTTGTAAAATTCATCGAAGCACTGGAAGACTAATAAAAGAAAAACGGTGAAGGGGAGTGAGCGAAATGATGAAGACATATACTGTGGCAAAAGCGGCATCCAAAGGCATTGTCATGGGGAAAGCCTTTGTGGCTGTTCAGGAAGATCTGACAGCTGACAGCAGAAGCATTAAAGATTCCGAAAGAGAAATGGAATGGCTGAAATTTCAGAAAGCAGTGAAAGATGCAGTGGAAGACCTGCGGGTTTTGGCAAAAGATTCCGATATTTTCGCGGCACATCTGGATGTTGCGGAAGATACAGTGCTCCATGATTCTGTGGAACTGAAGATCAACAGCGAAAATAAAAATGCACAGCTTGCTCTCGAAGAAACCGTTGCGGAAATCGTGACTATGTTTGAAAGTCTGGATGACGAGTATCTCAGAGAAAGAGCTGCTGACATCAAAGACGTTGGCAAACGTATCATGTGCGGTCTGAAAGGAATCAAGAGCAATCCTTTCGAAGGCATCAATGAAGATGTGATTGTTGTTGCGGAAGATCTGGCACCTTCTGATACAGCCAACATGGATTTCCGCTATATCAAAGGCTTCATCACAGAAGCTGGCGGCGTTACCAGCCACGTTTCCATTATGGCAAGAAGCATGGAAATCCCTGCTTTTGTAGGTGTAGCTGATTTCCGCAAAAATGTGACAAATGAAGACTATATCATTCTGGATGCGGTAGGCAAAGAAATCATCGTAAATCCCGATGAAGAAACCAAGGAAGTATATCGCAAAAAAGCAGCGGAATACAAAGCTATGAAAGCAGAATTTGAAAGCATGAACAATCTGCCTGCAACAACTACAGACGGCAGAACTGTGGAACTGTTTGCAAATGTTGGTAGCATTGTGGATGTAGAAAATGCTGTTACTCGTGGTGCGGAAGGCATTGGCTTGTTCCGCAGTGAGTTCCTGTACATGGAAAACACCAAATTCCCTACAGAACAGGAACAGTATGATGCTTACAAAAAAGCCATCGAAACCATGAAACATCCTGTCATCATCCGTACACTGGATATTGGCGGCGATAAAGAACTTTCTTATTACAAATTCGATGAAGAAGAAAATCCTTTCCTGGGCTGGAGAGCAATCCGTATCTCTCTGGATCTGAAGGATGTGTTCAAAACACAGCTTCGTGCCATCCTGCGTGCCAGCGCATATGGTGACATCCGTATCATGTATCCTATGATTATTTCTGTAGACGAATTTATGGCAGCAAATGCTATTTTGCAGGAATGTAAAGAAGAACTGCGTCGGGATAACATTCCTTTCAATGACAGTATTCAGACTGGTGTCATGATCGAAACACCTGCTGCTGTTCTTTGCGCAGAAGATTTGGCAAAAGTTGTTGATTTCTTCAGCATCGGTACAAACGACCTGACTCAGTACTTGCTGGCAGTTGACAGAGGCAATCAGAAGATTGCTCGCCTGTACAACTCTTTCCATCCTGCAGTACTGCGTGCTATTCGTACAGTGATCCAGGCTGGTCATAAATATGACAAGCTGGTTGGTATGTGCGGCGAATTTGCCAGCGATGAAAAAGCTGTTCCCATCCTGTTGGGTATGGGTCTGAATGAATTCAGTATGGCAGCTTCTGAAATCGCATCTACACGCTACCAGATCAGACACCTGAACTATGAACATTGTCAGGCTCTGGCAGATGAAATCTGCAAAAAATCAACCATTGCAGAAGTTCGTGAAATGCTGGAAAAATAATAAAATTGTGAAAATCTGAATGGGGATAACCTTTCCTTAGGAAGGGTTATCCTTTTTTATGTGCTGGAAAAACTGCTTTTGAATTTGTGGAATGATGGGTCAAGTTATGGTATAATGTCAAAAAGAGAATCTTTTCCGATTGTACGGAAGAAATATTTGGAGGCAACAAATGATAAAATGGAAACAATGTATGTTCGGGGCTGTACTGGCGGGGGCTGTATGTATGAATATGCCGCAGGCAGCCTTTGCTTATGATGTACCTGAGATGGTGGAAGTTGGTTTGGAATCTGTTTGTAAAAATGTCACATCCGCTTCCATTGGAAGCAGCCAATTGGCAGTGGGAACATTGCAGAATGATAAATTCCGGGAAGACGGAACCATTTCTTCTTCCGGTGGTTTTACTGCCAAAATGGTAAAGGGAGAAGTGATTCGGATTTCCGACAGCATGTCCCAGAAAGATGCGGAAGATTTGGCATATAGTCTGCGTCGTACTGGCTTTGATGTAGCCTGCGGTTATCTTGGCAACGACGAATGGACGGTATATGTGCAGAATAGTTCCCGTTCCGAGGTAGAAAGTGCATCTAAAGAATCTGCAGAACGCATCAGTGATTTTAATGGTATTTGCCTTTCTGGCGGCGGCGAAAATCTGCTGATGGTCAGCAATGATGTGGACTATGGCTTTGGCGGTACTGATGAAACTTTTACCATCAATGGCAAACAGTATCGTGGATATCTGCGCTTCACGGTAAACGGTACAGTGATGACAGCGGTGAACGTGGTAGATTTGGAAGAATACCTCTATGGTGTTATTCCGGCGGAAATGCCTGCTTCCTATGGTGAAGAAGCATTGAAAGCCCAGACTCTGGCTGCCAGAACCTATGCCATGACAAAGCTTAGTGCCCATAAAAGCAGTGGCTATGAATTGTGTGACACCACAAACTGTCAGGTTTATAAAGGATATAGTGGAGAAAATGCAAAAACCAATCAGGCCGTAGACGATACAGAAGGAGAAATCATCTGCTATAATGGTACACCTATTGAAGCGGTATTTTCTGCATCCACAGGCGGTTATACAGAAAACAGTGAAAACGTTTGGAATTCTGTTGTGCCTTATTTGCGTGCGGTGCCTGAAGTTGGAGAGTATGGCAACAACACATGGGAAAAGACATTGACATTGTCCCAGCTGGATAGTCTGCTTTCTTCCAAAAGCGAAAATATCGGCAGTGCACGGGATATTGTCATTACAAAGATTTCCACAGGTGGTCGTGTGCAGGAAATGAAGATTGTCGGTACTTCTGGCAGTGTGACACTGACAAAAGAAAATATCCGTACTTATTTTTCCGGTGCCTGCGGCAGCTTGCCCAGTAAAATGTTTACCATCAACGGAAAAGGCGGAGATCCTTCTTCTGGAAGCAGAACCGTGCAGCGTCAGGCGACAACAAGCAGCAGCACAGGTTCTTTGACTTCTTCTGCAGTGATAAACGGCTTCACTGCAAAAACAGAAGGCACGCTTTCCGCTATGAATGGAAAGAATCTGAAACTGGATGGTTTGAGCGTTTCTGAAAATACAAATTCCAATCAGAATACACCAGTGATTTCCACAGGAGAGTATCAGATTTATGATGTAAATATCAGCACCGTGGAGAACGGTACCTTCGTATTTGAAGGCAGTGGCAATGGTCATGGTGTTGGCTTGAGCCAGAATGGCGCCCAGGGTATGGCACAGCAGGGCTATTCTTATGAAGAAATCATCAAACATTATTATACAGGCGTAACCATTGAGGGGTGAGGATATGGACTGGCAGACCTTTCTGATTTCCCAGAAGGGATGGCGGGATGATGAGGGGAATACCCTCTGCTTTTCCGACTGTGATTTAAACGGGAAGAAAAAAGAGGGCGTACTTTGGATTTATCTGGACGAGGGGCTTCGCTGCGGCGGCATGCATCGTCCCATTCCCGTCAGCTTGGCAGCAGTAAAAGATGCGCTTTTGGGCTGCCGAAAGGATACACTCTGGCAAATAGTTGAAAATGATCTGGAAGGAGCGGGTATAGATGTACGCAGAGAAATTGACGGAAGAACAGATTCGTGAGATCATGAACCTGATTTCCGATGACGGCAGTGTGCGGATTGTGCAGATTCGTACATACAATTCCAGTTTTGAGGATTGTGTCAACTGGTCTAAGGTGCCTGAGGTAAAGGCAATGTTTCAGGAAACAGAAGAAACTTATCGCCTTTATGACTATCATATTCAGGGATTCCACCGTGCCGGTGCCGGTTCCGAATATATTTACCGGAAAAAGATGTATGAATACTTTGGCGACCAATATGCCATTGACTTTTTGCTGGAACATTAAGGAATGAGAAAAGAGGGAAGCCAATGTATGTAAAAAAACTGAAAGACCATCAGATTGCAGATATCATGCGTGTGATTTCCGACCCAGATGCGGAAGTGACAGATATCCGCCGTCCTTATACAGACCCTGAAGTGACTGTGTTGTCTCAGGATATGGAGGAACATTATGTGCTCCATGACTATGACATCGAAGGATTTGATTTCCTGCCCGATGATGCGACAAAGATTTATCGAAAAAAGATGCTGGAATTTTTCGGCATAGATTATGCACTAAATTATTTATTAAGAAAATGAGGAAGAAACATGAAAACAAGTGAATTTTATTTTGATTTACCGGAAGAATTGATTGCCCAGGAACCTTTGAAAGATCGTTCTTCTTCCCGGCTGTTGGTGGCTGATAAGAATACAGAATCTATTTCCCATAGACATTTTCGGGATATCAAAGAATATCTGAAAACGGGAGATTGTCTGGTTATCAATGATACCAGAGTATTGCCTGCCAGACTGCATGGGGAACGTGTAGGCACCGGCGCACATATTGAAGTGCTGCTTTTGGTGCGCAAAAGTATTGACACATGGGAAGTGCTGGTGCGTCCCGGTAAAAAAGCCCGTCCTGGGGATAAGATTTCCTTTGGTGATGGCAGATTGACAGCGGAAGTACTGGAAACCATCGAAGGCGGCAACCGTATCATTAAATTCTATTACGAAGGTGTTTTCGAAAATATTTTGGATGAGCTGGGTGAAATGCCTTTGCCTCCTTATATCACACATAAATTAGAGGATAAGGAACGCTATCAGACTGTATACGCAAAACACGATGGTTCTGCGGCAGCTCCTACAGCAGGTCTCCACTTTACACCGGAACTGCTGAAAGAAATCGAAGAAATGGGTGTGAAGATTGCTCATGTGACACTCCATGTAGGTCTGGGTACTTTCCGTCCTGTAAAAGCGGAAGATATTCTGGATCATGAAATGCATTCCGAATATTATGTGGTGGAAGAAGATCAGGCGGCAATCATGAATGAAGCCAGAAAAAATGGCGGCAGAATCATTGCTGTTGGTACCACCAGCACCAGAACTTTGGAATCTGTCACAGATGAAAACGGCGTTGTTCATGCAGGAAGCGGCTGGACAAAGATTTTCATTTATCCTGGTTATACATTCAAAGCAGTGGATTGCATGATTACCAATTTCCATCTGCCGGAATCCACATTGATTATGTTGGTTTCTGCTCTGATGGGGAAAGATTTCATCATGCGTGTTTATGAAGAAGCTGTCAAAGAACGGTATCGCTTCTTCTCCTTTGGGGATGCCTGCTTGTTCCTGACAAAATAAAAAGAGGTGAGCAACATGGACCTTTTTGAATATAATCTACAAAAGAGAGGTACACAGGATGCACCACTTGCTGCAAGAATGCGTCCAACAACTTTGGAAGAATTTGTGGGACAGGAGCAGATTGTTGGGAAAGATAAATTGCTTTACCGTGCCATTAAGGGTGACAGACTGGGTTCCCTGATTTTCTACGGTCCTCCGGGAACAGGAAAAACCACACTGGCAAAAATCATTGCCAATACTACGAAAAGTGAGTTTGTACAGATCAACGCTACCACTGCCGGCATCAAAGACATCAAAGATACGGTGACAGCGGCAAAAGAACGCCTTGGTATGTTTGGCAAAAAGACCATCCTTTTTATCGACGAAATCCATCGTTTCAATAAAACACAGCAGGATACACTTCTGCCCCATGTGGAGGATGGTACGCTGGTGCTCATTGGTGCCACAACGGAAAATCCTTATTTTGAAGTGAATCGTGCGCTTGTTTCTCGTTCTGTGATTTTTTCTTTGGAACCATTACAGCAGAAAGATATTGCATCTCTTTTGCAGCGTGCGTTGGCGGATGAGGAAAAAGGTCTGGGCAGTTACCATGCACAAATGGATGAGGATGCACTGGATTTTCTTTCCAATACAGCAAATGGTGATGCAAGAGCAGCGCTCAATGCTTTGGAACTGGCAGTGCTGACAACAGATCCGGGCGATGATGGTATCATCCATATCACCCTTTCTGTAGCAGAGGATTGCATCCTAAGACGAGCATTGCAGTATGATAAAGGCGGCGATAATCATTACGATACCATTTCTGCTTTTATCAAAAGTATGCGAGGCTCTGACCCGGATGCGGCACTGTACTATCTGGCAAAAATGATTTATGCTGGGGAAGACCCGAAGTTTATTGCTCGTCGTGTGGTCATTTGCGCGGCGGAAGATGTGGGGAATGCTGATCCACATGCGTTGCAGGTTGCAGTGTCAGCCATGCAGGCGGTGAACTTTATCGGCATGCCGGAAGGTCGGATTCCGCTGGCACAGGCAGTGACTTATGTGTCCTGTGCACCTAAGAGCAATGCAGCATATTTAGGAATTGATAAGGCATTAGCTGATGTGCGGAATGTGCAGATCAAAGGCGTACCGCCTCACCTTCGGGATGGGCATTACAGCGGCAGCCATGATTTGGGCAATGCCATTGGATATAAATATGCCCATGATTATCCCAATCATTATGTAGAACAGCAGTATTTGCCCGATGAACTGGTTGGAACGGTTTATTATGATATGAGCAATAATGGCGTAGAACGCCGTATGAAAGAGCATATGAAGCGACTGAAAGGTGAACTGTAGGAAAGGGGGAAGCACTATGAAAAAAAGTGGTTTTCGTGCATTGATCGGCTTGGTAGTGGTCGTGATCGTTGTGATTCTGGTTTATCAAAACAGTGGGAAAAATACCGCAGAATCTGGCATTGCTGCATTGCAGGCGATTGTGGAAACAGGTGAGTATACCGTTGCTGTGACTGATGAATCCGGCGAAAAACAGGAACTGGATGGTGACAGTAAGACTATGCTGGCAGAACTGATTGCTTCTACAGTGGCGGATGCATCAGGAGAAGATTTGTCAGAAGTTCTGGAAAATCCTCAGTTTTTGGTAGAAGTTACAGGTGGTGACCCTGCGGTAACCGTAGGGGTAACTGTTTATGATGCAGGTGAAGAAACCAATTTTGGTATGATTTCTTTTGCGGATAAAACATATCCTGTGAAAAACTGCGGTGAAGTCCTGAACTATTTGGCAGAAATCGGATTTGCAACTGTCAGATAAAATCATTTGACTGTATATTGCTATTAAAAAATCTCTCCAAAAGATTTTTTGGAGAGATTTTTTCTTCTTAAAGCGAAATCAATCCGATGAATAGTTTTTGATGAGGACATCCATACTGTATTTATAAGGAGGAATGCAGTATGGATATTTACATCAAGCCTATGGAAAAGGTGCAGATGGTTGGCAGAAAGATCATCTACCTATCAGATGTGGCAGAAGTTTATGCAGGAGATTCATGCCAAGGAGCGTTAGAAAAGCTTCCTGTATTTCAAGTGCCGGAGAATACAGAGAATATGTACTTGATTTCCGTATTGGAATTGGTACAGGCGATTACTGCATTATACCCAAAAGCAACGGTGTCCAACGTAGGGGAGTCAGACATCTTGCTTTCTTACGCACCTTATCCCAAAAAAGAAAATAAATTGATTTTATGGAGTAAAATCCTCTTTGTTTCTGCGGTGTTGTTTTGCGGCGCAGCAACAACCATCATGTGTTTTCATTCAGACACCCAGCTTCCTTTAATTTTTCAAAATTATTATGCCATGGCTTATGATGAGAATACAGAATTGCCTAAATTGGTGACAATACCGTATAGTATTGGTTTAGTAGTAGGTATCCTGGTCTTCTTCAACCATTTTTCAAAATTCGCATTATCGAAAGATCCAACACCCATTGAAGTAGAAATGACGACTTATGAAAAAGAAACCATCACCAGTACCATTGAGCAGTTGGGACGGAAAAAACGGGAGGAAAAACAATGATGAGGATACCATTGCTGGTGCTTGCAGGTTTCGCATCTGGTGTAGTGGTGGCTGCTGGTACCTTTGCATTTATTGCTGCCATTGGAATTGTGCCGCGAATGGCACAAAGAACCAATACAAAACAGTATATTCCTTTTTACGAAGATACTATATTGCTGGGTGGGCTGTTTGGCTGCCTTATGTCTTGTTTGGATTGGAAAATTGGCTTACAGGGAGTTCCTGCGCTGATACATGCATTGCTTTGCGGCATTTTTGTTGGCGTACTGGCTATGGCACTGGCCGAAGTGCTGAATGTAATGCCGATTCTTATGCGTAGGGCAAGGCTAAACAAGGGCATTACATGGTTTGTTGTTTCATTCGCTCTAGGAAAATTATTGGGTTCACTTCTGTATTTTCTGAAAGATGGATTTTATCAATTACCATAATGTAAATAGTTTTAGAAAAGTAGTTGCAAATATATCCGCTGTATGTTAATATATAGAAACAAATGTACAGGCCATGGGTACAATGGCATGTGAGCGCAGACAGTCAATTGGATATGATATTTCTGACCATTGCTTCCGATGTCATTGCAAAAAGAATGAAGAAAATGTTCTTTTTTCATGGCGTTATGGTGATGGTCTTTCTTTTTGGGGCGAATGTGGAAAAGTGGGTGAACATTCAATGGAACGAAAACGTATCTCAACAACCGAATTACGCAAGCAAAATAGAAATCAGGTTTTTCGCATCATTTATGATGCGGATGGACCGCTGACAAAACAGGAAATTGCACAACGGCTGCATATGAGTCTACCAACGGTGACACAAAACCTCAAGGAACTCTTTGACGAGAATATTTTAACAGATGCTGGGGCAGATGAGTCAACAGGCGGCAGAAAGGCGCGTCTGATCAAACTGAATAAAAACGTGTATTTTTCCGTGGGCATTGAACTTTCGCCGAAGCATATTCGTTTTATTGCGATTAATCTGAAGGCAGAAGAACTAGCTTATGAAAAACTGGAGTATCCCTTCAGCAATACACCAGAATACCGGATGGTATATGCGAAAAAACTAGAGGAATTTTTGGATCGATTTGGTTTTTCCAGAGAACATTTATTGGGCGTTGGCATTACTATGCCTGGCATCATTAATGAACAAGAGGGAATTGTAGAAATTGCGCCAGTATTACAGCTGCACCATATGAAACTTTCGCTTTTGACAGAAGTGATTCCATATCCTGTATATGTACAGAATGATGCTTCTGCGGGTGGTGTGGCAGAATGGTGGAATTATGACGGACCTTCTGCAATGGCATATGTGTTCCTGGGTAAGGGTGTTGGCGGTGCACTCATGATTGATGGAAAGCCGTTTGAAGGTTTGAACAGACGTAGTGCAGAATTTGGTCATATGTGCATCCATCCAGGCGGAAAAAACTGCAATTGTGGACGTCAAGGCTGTTTTGAATCTTATTGTTCATCTTCGGTGTTGAGCGATGATCTTGGAATGGACATTAAGGATTTCTTCCAGCATTTGGAGGAAAAAGACCCGTATTATATGGAAATCTGGGATACGTATGTTTCCCATCTTGTAACAGCTATTCACAATATCCATATGGTATTGGATTGTGAAATTGTAATTGGTGGTATCTTGACACCATATTTGGAAGATCATATGCCAATGATTCGCAAACGTTTGAAGGAGAAATCATTCTTCCCTGATGAAGAACGATATATTCATTTAGGAAGATGTCAAGGAAAAGCAAACTGCATTGGCGTAGCACTACATTTTATTGCTGATTTTTTGGAACAGATTTAAAAAGAAATGAGAAAAAGAATGCATTGTTTAGAAAGAAATATCTTTTCAACAGTGCATTTTTTTTATTTAAAACATAGGAAATAACGAGGCTTTTTTTGAATAAATATAGACCGGTTTTTTTTGTGCATATTAGAATACAAGTTAGAATTGTCTTAGAAAAGTGAACAAAAAAATGAATAAGTTTTTATTGTAATACACGAAATATGGTAACTTCCGCTAGGTATATTGACATTGGGAATAGGAATTGATACAATATGCACATAACTTAGAGAAAGCACATTTATAAAACTATTTTGGCTTTCTTAAAAAAGGTTATCAATATGGAGAGGAGATGTATCAAACATGAAAAAGAAATTTTTCGCTTCCTTGATGGCAATGGTTATGGTCTTCGGCTTGGCAGCTTGCGGTGGTTCTAGCGATACTACCACAACTGAAGGCGATGCAGCTGAAGGTGGCACAGGCGGCAAAATCGGCGTATCTATGCCTACACAGTCCCTGCAGCGTTGGAACCAGGACGGCTCTAACATGAAAGCTGAATTGGAAGCAGCAGGCTATGAAGTTGATCTGCAGTATGCAGGTGACAACGACATTCCTACACAGGTATCTCAGATTGAAAACATGATCGCAGGCGGCTGCGAAGTTCTGGTTGTAGCTGCAATCGACGGTTCTTCCTTGACAACAGCTCTGCAGGGCGCAGCTGAAAAAGGCATCCCTGTAATCGCTTATGACCGTCTGATCATGGATTCCGAAGCAGTTTCTTACTATGCAACATTCGACAACTACAAAGTAGGTCAGATGCAGGGTCAGTACATCGTTGACGCTCTGGATCTGGAAAACGCAGAAGGTCCTTTCAACATTGAATTGGTAACAGGTGCACCTGACGACAACAACGTAAACTTCTTCTTCGGCGGCGCTATGGATGTTCTGCAGCCTTACATCGACAGCGGTAAACTGGTAGTTCCTTCCGGTCAGACAGAAAAAGCTCAGTGTGCAACAGCTAACTGGTCTACTGAAGAAGCTCAGAAACGTTTCGAAAACATCATTTCTTCCGTTGGCTATGGTCCTAACGGCGTGAAACTGGATGCAGTTCTTTGCTCTAACGACTCCACTTCTTACGGCGCACAGAATGCGCTGCAGGCAGCTGGCTACACAGCAGACAACATGCCCATCATCACTGGTCAGGACTGTGATAAACCCAATGTGAAAAACATCGTTTCCGGTCTGCAGTCTATGTCCGTATTCAAAGATACACGTACACTGGCTGAAAAAGTTGTAGGCATGGTTGATGCTATCATGAAAGGCACAGAACCTGAAATCAACGATACAGAAACATACGACAATGGCACAGGCGTAATTCCTTCTTACCTGTGTGACCCCGTTGTAGTAACAGTTGATAACTACAAAGAAATGTTGATTGACTCCGGTTACTATACCGAAGCAGACATTGCTTAAGACCCAATCAAGACTCTCAACAGGGTGAAAGCCGCTGATGAGGGCGGGCGGCAGAGTAACTGCCGCCCGTTTATTTTGCAAAAGAATATGAAAGGAGGGGTTTCAGTGGCAAAAACTATATTGGAAATGCGCAATATCACAAAAACATTCCCTGGGGTAAAAGCCCTGGACAATGTTAATCTGCAGGTGGAAGAAGGGGAGATCCACGCTTTGGTAGGTGAAAATGGCGCGGGCAAGTCCACATTGATGAACGTGCTCAGCGGTATTTATCCTTACGGCTCTTATGAGGGCGATATTATTTATCAAGGTGAGGTTTGTCAGTTCAAAGTCATCAAAGACAGTGAAGCAAAAGGTATTGTTATCATCCATCAGGAACTGGCACTGGTACCATACTTATCTATCGGTGAAAATATGTATCTGGGCAATGAACGGGGTGGCAAATTCCACATTGACTGGGACGAAACTTATAACAAAGCAGATGCACTGCTGAAGGAAGTAGGTCTGCATGAATCTTCTAACACATTGATTAAAGATATTGGTGTCGGCAAACAGCAGCTGGTAGAAATCGCGAAAGCATTGTCTAAAGATGTTAAGTTGCTGATTTTGGACGAACCCACAGCATCATTAAATGAATCTGATAGTAAGGCGCTTTTGGAATTACTGCTGCAGTTCAAGCGCCAGGGAATGACAAGCATTATTATTTCTCATAAATTAAATGAAATTTCTTATGTAGCAGATAAAATCACCATCATCCGTGACGGTTCCACCATTGAAACATTGGTAAAAGGCGTAGACGACTTCTCTGAAGAACGTATTATCAAAGGAATGGTAGGTCGTGATATGTCCAGCCGTTTCCCTAAGAGAGAATCACATATTGGTGAGGTTATGCTGGAAGTCAAAGACTGGACAGTATATCATCCCCAGTTTGAAGGCAGAAAGGTCTGCGACAATGTTTCCATGAATGTCCGCAAGGGCGAAGTTGTCGGGATTTCCGGTCTGATGGGCGCAGGACGTACAGAACTTGCCATGAGTATGTTCGGTCACAGTTACGGCGCAGACATCAGCGGTACTTTAAAACTGCACGGAAAAGAAGTACATCTGAAAACAATCAAACAGGCTATTGAAGCAGGTCTTGCTTATGTAACAGAAGACCGTAAAGGCAATGGTTTGGTTTTGTCAAATCCTATTCGTGTGAATACAACACTGGCACGTATGGAAAAAGTATCTCGTCATGGTGTCATTGACTTTGACGCAGAACGTAGTGTAGCAGAAGATTATAAAAATGCACTGCACACAAAAACCCCCAGTATCGAACAGAATGTTGGCAATCTTTCCGGCGGTAACCAGCAGAAAGTATTACTGGCAAAATGGATGTTTGCCGACCCTGATGTTCTGATTCTGGACGAACCCACAAGAGGTATTGACGTTGGGGCAAAATATGAAATCTACTGTATCATCAATGATCTGGTTGCAGAAGGAAAATCCGTTATCATGATTTCTTCCGAACTGCCCGAAATTTTGGGTATGAGTGACCGTGTTTATGTTATGAACGAAGGTCGTATGGTAGCTGAACTGCCTATTGAAGAAGCTACCAGTGAAGTGATTATGTCTAAAATCCTGCAGTCCAGTGCGAAGAAATAAGAAAATGAAGGGAGCGTTCTCCGTATGAATAAAGTAAAAGCGGCCATGAAGAAAAATACCATGCTGTTTGTATTGGTAATCGTCACGGTCTTATTCCAAATCTTAATCACAATTAATGGCAAAGGTTCCATGTTTGCGCCGACAAACGTGTCCAACCTGATCATGCAGAACAGTTACGTTGTAATTCTGGCAACCGGTATGTTGCTGTGTATTTTGACTGGTGGTAACATCGACTTGTCCGTTGGTTCCATCGTTGCTCTGGTAGGTGCTGTTTCCGGTATCCTTATCGTAAATATGCACGTGAATATTTATGTTGCAATGATTGCATGTCTGTTAGTTGGTCTTGCAATCGGTGTTTGGCAGGGCTTCTGGATTGCCTATATGAATATTCCGCCTTTCCTGGTAACCCTTTCTGGTATGTTGGTATGGCGTGGTCTGGCAACAGTCCTTCTGAATGGTACTACCATTTCTCCTTATCCTGATAACTATCTGAAATATTTCACATCTTACATCTCCGGCGGCGATGCTAACAGCACATTGATCATCTCTCTGGTAATTGGTGCTGTATGCTGTGTAGTCATGTTTGCAATTTCTCTGTATGCACAGGCGAAAAAACGCAGAAAAGGCTACGAAACAGGTAATACAACAATGCTGATCATCAAACTGGCAATCATCGCAGTTGTTATTATGGCTGCATGCTATCTGCTGGGCAAAAACAAAGGTATCCCTGTTGTACTGATCCTGCTGGCAATCGTTGTATTGGTATATGACTACCTGACAACACGTACTGTTCCTGGTCGTCACCTGTATGCACTGGGCGGCAACGCAAAAGCAACACAGCTGTCTGGTATCGATACACGTAAGATTATGTTTGGCGCATATGTAAATATGGCATTCCTGTCCGCGCTGGCTGCTCTGGTCTGCGTAGCGCGTTTCAACTCCGCAGCTCCTTCCGCTGGTACTAACTACGAAATGGACGCCATCGGCGCTTGCTTCATCGGTGGTGCTTCCGCATACGGCGGTACTGGTACTGTAGGCGGTGCCGTAATCGGTGCGATCTTCATGGGTATCCTGAACAATGGTATGTCTATTCTGGGTATCGACGCAAACTGGCAGAAAATGATCAAAGGTCTGGTACTGCTGTTTGCCGTAGTATTTGACGTTGTAAGTAAAAAACGTTCCAAATCCTGATTTTAAGGAGGCTTTACAATGAATTATTTGCTTGGTATCGACATTGGTACTTCCGGTACCAAAACGGTGCTTTTTGATGAAGCAGGTCATGGGGTTGCCTCCTATACAGGGGAATATCCTATGGCACAGCCGAAAAATGGCTGGGCAGAACAGGATCCTGCGGATTGGTGGAAAGCTGTTGTAGACGGCATCCGCGCTGTTCTTGCAAAGAGCGGCATTGACGCAGGAGAAATTCGTGGCATTGGTTTATCCGGTCAGATGCATTCTTTGGTACTGTTGGATGAAAATGGCGAAGTCCTTCGTCCCTCTATCCTGTGGTGTGACCAGAGAACCGCTGTGGAATGTGAAGAAATTCATACTTTGATGGGCGGCAAAGAACGCTACATCGAAATCACAGCCAACCCTGCACTGACAGGTTTTACTGCTGGTAAAATCCTTTGGGTAAGAAAACACGAACCTGAAATTTATGCAAAAGCACGCCACATTTTGCTGGCGAAAGACTATATTCGTTATAAACTTTGTAATGTATTTGCGACAGAAGTTTCTGATGCTTCCGGTATGGGTCTGCTGGATGTGCCGAATCGTTGCTGGTCTCAGGAAGTATTAGAAAAACTGGATATCGATCCTGCAATGCTTGCAAAAGTATATGAAAGTCCTGAAGTAACAGGTACCATCACTGCTGAAGCGGCTGCACTGACAGGATTGAAAGAAGGTACCATCGTTGTTGGCGGTGCTGGCGATAACGCAGCGGCAGCTGTTGGTACAGGTGTTGTAGAAGATGGCAGAGCTTTTGCTACCATCGGTACTTCTGGTGTGGTATTTGCCCACACAGATAAACTTTCCATCGACCCTAAGGGCAGAGTACATACTTTTTGCTGCGCAGTGCCTGGCGCATGGCATGTGATGGGCGTTACATTGGCAGCTGGTCAGTCTCTGAAATGGTATCGCGACAATTTCTGCGATGCAGATAAAGTGGAAGCAGAAAAACAGGGCGTAGATCCTTATGACTTGATGACAGCAGAAGCTGCAAAAACACCTATCGGTTCCAACCGTTTGATCTATCTGCCTTACCTGATGGGCGAAAGAACACCTCATTTGGACCCTGATTGCCGTGGTGCTTTCGTTGGTCTGTCTGGCATGCATACAAGATATGATCTGGTGCGTGCCGTTATGGAAGGGGTTACATTCAGCCTTCGTGACTGTGCAGAAATCCTACGTGGTATGGGCGTACAGTCTGATGTGATTTTGGCTTGTGGCGGCGGCGGTTCCTCCGCTTTCTGGCGTCAGATGATGGCAGATATTCTGGGATGCCCTGTGGCAACCACCATCAGCAAAGAAGGTCCCGCTTTGGGTGTAGCAATCTTGGCAGGTGTTGGCGCAGGTCTGTATCCTTCTGTACCGGAAGCATGCAGACAGATTATTGGCGTCAATGCTTCTCAAGACCCTGTTGCAGAACATGTGGCAGAATATGATAAATTTTATGAAATCTACCGTGGTCTGTATCCTGCATTGAAGGATAGCTGGAAAGCACTGGCAGAATTATAAAGAGAAGGTGAAAATATGAAAATCGAATCTGTATTCGATGCATCTTTCCGTCAGTACGGAAAGGTAGTGGAAGGACTGCATTTGGATGAACTGCTGACAGCTCTTTCCAAAACAGAAAAACCTGCAGACGGCGTCATCTATGTTCCCGGTGATGATTCTTTGGAAAATACACCCGCTAAAAAAGAACTGGAAGATAATGTATATGGCGGTATGCCCATTCAGATTGGTTTCTGTAATGGTACAAATACAAAACTGAACTGTGTGGAATATCATCGTGACAGCGAAATCAATATTCCTTGTGAAGACATGATTCTGCTGCTTGGCAAACAGACTGATATTACCCCAGACTATCATCTGGATACAGCAACCATTCGTGCTTTTCTGGTGCCTGCCGGAACAGCAGTGGAAGTATATGCAACAACACTGCACTACGCACCTTGCAATGCAAAGAAAGATGCAGGCTTCCGCGTAGCTGTGGTACTGCCCAAAGGCACAAACACAGATAAACCTGAAATTGCAGCACTGAACGCAGAAGATCCCCTCCTGCGCGCAAGAAATAAATGGCTCATCGCCCATGCCGATGCCAGCGAAGCCGCTGATGGCGCATTCGTTGGCCTGGACGGAGTCAACATTGACATTGCAAATGAAATTTAAAGAGAAGACATATTTTGAAAGAGAGGTAATCTAATATGCAGAATATTCCTGTAGTAAAAATGGGTATCATTTCCGTTAGCCGCAGCTGCTTCCCAGTTGCACTGTCTGAAATGCGCCGTCACAATGTTGTAAATGCTTATGGTGCTGATCTGTATGAATGCCCCATCTGTGTAGAAACAGAACTGGATGCAAAAAAAGCAGTAGAAGATGTAAAAGCTGCTGGTGTTGACGCACTGGTTGTTTTCCTGGGCAACTTCGGTCCTGAAACACCTGAAACCATGATTGCTGATATGTTTGATGGCCCTCTGATGTACACATGTGCAGCAGAAGGCGATGGCGACCTGATGAATGGTCGTGGCGATGCTTACTGTGGTATGCTGAATGCTTCTTACAATCTGGGTCTGAGAGGCAAAAAAGTATACATTCCTGAATATCCTTGCGGTACAGCAGAAGAAGTTGCACAGCAGATTCGTGAATTTGTTCCCGTTGCAACAGCTCTGGTTGGTTTGAAAGGTCTGAAAATCTTTGCTTTTGGTCCTCGCCCCAATGACTTCCTGGCTTGTAATGCACCTATTAAAGCCCTGTATGATCTGGGTGTAGCAGTGGAAGAACATTCCGAACTGGATTTGCTGGTAGCTTACAACAAACATAAAGACGACCCTCGTATCCCTGCCAAAGTAGAAGAAATGGCAGCAGAACTGGGCAACGAAAATCCCTATGCAGGTGTTCTGCCTAGACTGGCTCAGTATGAACTGACACTGGAGGACTGGATGAAAGATAATCTGGGCTGCTCCAAATATGCTGCATTTGCAAACAAATGCTGGCCCGCATTCCAGACAGAATTCGGCTTCGTTCCTTGCTATGTAAACTCTCGTTTCACAGGCAGAGGTATCCCCATTTCCTGTGAAGTAGATATTTACGGTGCACTGAGCGAATATATTGGTCTGTGTGTATCCAACGCACCTGTAACACTGCTGGATATCAACAACTCCGTACCTGCACAGATCTACAACGAAGATATCAAAGGCAAATGTGATTACCGTCTGAATGAAACATTCATGGGCTTCCACTGCGGCAACACATGCTCCAGCCTGCTGTGCAATCCTCATATGAGCTATCAGCTTATTATGAAACGTCAGCTGGAACCCGATGGTGAACCCGATATCACAAGAGGTACTATGGAAGGCGACATCAAAGCAGGGGATATCACATTCTTCCGTCTGCAGACAACAGCTTCCACAAAGCTGCGTGCTTATGTAGCACAGGGTGAAGTTCTGGATGTTCCTACACGTTCCTTCGGTTCTATCGGTATCTTCGCAATTCCCGAAATGAACAGATTCTATCGTCATGTTCTGATCGAAAAACAGTATCCTCACCATGGTGCAGTTACATTCGGTCACCACGGCAAAGCGCTGTTTGAAGTATTCAAATATCTGGGCGTAACAGATATCGCTTACAACCAGCCTAAATCTTTGCCTTACCCTACAGAAAATCCCTTTGCATAATTGCAAAATAGTTTGGAAATCCCTTTCTTTCAGGAAGTTTCGTGGATGACTTCCTGATAAACAGGCAGCCATATATGTGGCTGCCTGTTTTTTTATGCCATTAGTAAACATGACAGAAAAAAGGGGTGGATTATCGTCACCTTTGCGCTTGTAGACTATGTGCAAGAGCGGTATAATGTATGCGTAGGAAAAAAGTGTCTTCGGGGCAGGGTGAAATTCCCTACCGGCGGTGATAGCCCGCGAGCCGCTTTTGGCGGCAGGATTCGTTGAAATTACGAAGCCGACAGTATAGTCTGGATGAGAGAAGATATGCTTTTTTGTTCTGCGGTTTTTTTCGTGCAGAAAAGAAACATTGCCCTGTAAGATGGCTTGCTTATGGCAGTCAGAAATATACGGGGTTTTTTTATTGCCCCAAATACAGAAAAGAGGCTAAATTGTATGGAAAAGTATTACCTTGGTTTTGACGCAGGAACCCAGAGTGTGAAAGCTGCTGTGTATGACAGTAACATGCAGTGTGTTACTGAGCACAGCACACCGACAGTACTTCGCTACCCGCATCCCGGTTGGGTGGAAATGGATGCAGATCAGTATGTGGAGGCAGCAGTGACAAGTATTGCGGCTTGTACAAAAGAAATGCGGGAAAAAGGACTGTCACCGGAGAGCATTCGGGCAATCTTTGGGGATGGTGTCATTTTGGGTATTGTGGGTGTTGATGAAGATGGCAATGCCATTACGCCATATATCAATTATCTGGATTCTCGTACACAGGCAGATGCGGAGGAACTGGCTGCTTTGGGATTGGATATCTGGGCGAAAGAAACGGGTAATCCTTTGCCAAACTGTATGTTTCCAGCGTTATTTGCAAGATGGTTCCTGAGAAATAATGAAGAATTTCAGAAACGAGGAAAGAAATTCCTGCATAATGCTCCTTACATTTTGTCTCATCTTGCTGGATGTAAAGCAAAGGACGCTTTCATTGACTGGGGTACTATGTCCGGCTGGGGACTTGGGTATAAGGTTGAAAAAAAGGAATGGAGCGATGAACAGCTGGAAATATTGGGGCTGTCCAAAGAATATCTGCCAAGAATCGTGAAACCTTGGGATATTATTGGTCATCTCACAGAAGAATACGCAGAAAGAACAGGTCTGCCAGTCGGTATTCCCATTTGTGCTGGTGCAGGGGATACCATGCAGAGCATGATTGGATGCGGTGTTACAGCTGTCAATAGAGCGGCAGATGTTGCTGGGACATGTGCTATGTTCTGTATTGCAGTAGATGGTATCAAGCCAGAATTGAGCAGACCGGGAACAGACTTGATTTTCAATAGTGGTACACTGGAAAATACATATTTTTATTGGGGATTTATCCGTACAGGCGGTTTGGCACTGCGCTGGTTCCGGGACAATATTTGCGGAAAAGAAGGGGAAGGTGCTTATTTCGATGTGCTGACAGAACGGGCAAAACAGGTTCCGGCAGGTGCCAATGGCGTTCTGTTCCTGCCATATCTGACTGGTGGCTTTGGTGATATTTCAGCGGCAAGTGGTTGTTTTCTGAATATGACCATGGATACAGATCAAGCGGTGTTGTGGCGCGCGGTCTTGGAAGCCATTGCTTATGATTATATTGGTGTTACAGATGTATATCGTGCAGCTGGCGTTGATTTGAATCGTATTGTTGTAACAGAAGGCGGAAGCCGTTCGGATTTATGGAACCAGATCAAAGCGGACATGCTGAATTGTCGTGTAACAACATTAAAGACAGCGCAGGGCGCTGTTATGACCAATGCGGCAACAGCAGCTTATGCCATAGGGGATATTCCTGATTTACAGGAAGCGTTTGAAGCGAATCTGATAGAAAATAAATCTTTTGTGCCGGATCTGAAACGGACTGCTTTTTATCGTAAAGTATATGAAAGAAAAACAAAATTGGTGCGGGAGGAAATGCGCACAGCTTTTGCGGCATTGGAAGAAATGCGACATGTAAAAGAGGAATAACATATAAGTATTTCCCAACAGATGGTGGATGGAATGCATTCACCATCTGTTTTCTTTTTATTTGAAAAACTGGAATTTATTTTTGAAAGTATATTATACAGAAATAATAAAAGAAATGTTTTTTGTATATGGACACATGAAATTCTGTTTTTGATAGAATGTAAAAAAATACATAAATCTTGAATTTTATATTGGAGATATACTTTTAATTTTTTGGCATAAAAACAGTATTTTTAATTTAATTTCATAATGTTACCCAGAGCTAACTTGAATATTATTGATGTAAACATAGTAAATACATGTAAATAATGGAAATTATATAATCTGTATTGCATAATATTTTTTGCATGATATAATAGTCGAGAACTAGGTTTTTAAAAGTTTAGGAGAGGTGATAGGAAAAATGAACAAAAAAGTTGGAAAAATGACATTATCTATGGCTTTGGCTGCGGCATTAGCGTTTGCACCTGCACAGGCATTTGCTGCGCCTGCAACTGACATTTCAGGTCATTGGGCAGAAAAAGTCATTACACAGTGGCAGGAAAAAGGATTGATTTCCGGCTATGAAGATGGAACATTCAAACCTGACAATAGCGTTACGCGTGCAGAGTTTGTGATTATGTTAAATAAAGCCCTTGGCTTTACGCAGAAAGGCAATGTGACATTCAGCGATGTTTCCGCCAATGCTTGGTACTATGATGCAGTGGCTATTGCAGTAGAAGCTGGATATTGTGCCGGTTATGAAGATGGAACATTCAAACCCAATGCAACTATTACCAGAGCAGAAGCGGCTGTTATGATTGCAAAGGCGAAAGAATTAACTGCAAATACAGAAGCAGCAGATAAATTTACCGATGCTTCTCGTATTCCTGTATGGGCAAAGGGTTCCGTTGGTGCTGTTAGTGCGGCAGGATTTATGACCGGACGCACAGATGGCACATTTGATGCGACAAACACCATCACTAGAGCAGAAGCAGTATCTTCTTTGGACAGAACAATGGAAAAAGAAGAAACAGATGAGGAAGCAAAAGATGTTGTTGTAACAGAAGATGATACAGTCATTGAAGGTCAGACCATCGAAGGCAATTTGATCATTGACAAAGCTGTTGGTGAAGGCGAAGTTTATGTGAATGATACGACGGTCAAAGGTGATGTGATTGTAAGAGGTGGCGGAGATGATTCCATTTACTTTGATAATGTTAGTGTCAAAGGAAAAGTTTCTGTAGAGAAAGAAAATGTCAGATTGCAGCTGAAGGGTGATACAGATATTTCTGTTATTGAAGTAAAAGAAGCTTGCAACATTGAGGGGAAAGACTTTACAGGTACTGTAGATACCATTTCTATTACAAATGAAATTGGCACAAGCAATAAAGTGACCATTGGAGTGCCTGCAAACAGAGTAGAAATCAATGAAAAAGCAAGTGTTGTTGTAAAAGAAGATGTGAAGAAATTAGTTATTTCTGAAGATGCGGCATCTTCAAAAGTTGAAGTGGCAAAAGATGCAACTGTGAAAACAGTAGTAGCAGATGCAAAAGTTTCTATCACAGGTTCCGGTCAGATTGAAAAACTGGAAGCAAATGCCGATGGTATTACCATTTCCAGCAGCACAGATGTAAAAGACACAGAAGTGGCTGATGGCGTAGATAAGCCCAGCACAAGCACAGGTTCCAGCGGTGGTGGCGGCAGTAGCTCCAGCGGAGGCAGCAGTGTATCTGTTGCAGATAAACTCCTTACAGCAACCAGTTCTGCAATCAGCTACAAGTACGAAGATTATACCTATACAAGTCAGCTGACACATACAAAAGATGGCAAAAATGCAATTGTTATGGGTGAATATGCAGCTGAGGATATTCTGTCTGGTGCTGCTATGAACGATATGGCGCGTTATCTGGGTGCATTGTATCGTTTCGACAATGGTACAACCGTAAAATCCATTACTTATGGAGATACAGAATTTACATGGAGCAACAATCTTGATCCTGCATTGAAAGGTTCTAACTGGGTAAAAGATCCTAATGGAACAGAAGCAGACGGAAATACATTGGTGTCTATCATTGTAGATGATTTCCAGGCTGGTAAGATTCAGGATGCAATCCAGTTGACACTGAAAGGTTCCAACGGTTCTACCATTACGTTGCGCTATGGTTTCACAGTAAAAGAGGATGAAACAGCAAAAGCACTGATGGAAGCAACAAAATCCGCTATTGCTTATCAGTACGATGACTATGAGTACACAAGTCAGCTGACACATACTGTCGATGGCAAAAACGCTGTGGTATCTGGCAGATATGACACCATGGAAACCGTACTGTCTGGTGCGTCTATGAATGATATGGCACGTTATCTGGGAGCATTGTATCGTTTTGACAATGGCTCTACTGTAAAATCCATTACTTATAATCAGGAAACATACACATGGAGCGACAACCTTGCCCCCGCTTTGAAAGGTTCTAACTGGGTAAAAAATCCAGAAGCATCTGAAGCAGAAGGAAATACATTGGTATCTGTTATCGTGGATGAATTCCAGGCTGGCAGAATCCAGGACGCAATTACATTGACACTGGAAGGAACAGATGGTTCTGCACTTACATTGCAGTATGGATTTATCGTTGGTGAAGTAACAGCGAACAGCAGCGATACACTGAAAGCGGCATTGACAAATCCCAGTGTTGAAACTGTGAAAGTAAGCGGTGACATTACTTTGGATGAAGCAGTAAATGTGGATCGTCAGGTAACAATTGAAGTAAACGAAGGCGCACAGCTGAACCTGAACGACAGTTTTTCCATTGGAGAAAAAGTAACTTTTATCAATAAAGGCACCATTACAAATAACGGTACTATGACAAACAATGGTTCTTTTGATACATACGAAGGCAAATTGGCAGGCATAGGTCAAGTGATTGTTGCAGATGGCGCTATGCTGAAAATTAATGCAAACTACAATAATGGTGCAGACAGCATGCTTCCTACTGTAACAAAAATCGAAGTCCAGTCCGGCGGTGCATTGCAGTCTATGACAACAGATGGCGGCGAAGAAGCAACAACATTTGTTGGAGCATCTAGTGATGCACGTATTCAGACAAATGGTGCCACAGTTACATTCGGCTTTGCAGACAGCTATTCCGGTACACACCCTACAATGGAAATTGAAGGGGACGTTACCATTCCTGCCGGTCAGACATGGTATACTATGTTTGACTCTGCAACAGAAGCCATTGGTATTGAAATGATTTTGAATGGCAATATGACAGTAGATGGTACATTGAAAGTTGTTTCTGCCAACAGTACAGGCAGTGAACTGCTGTTAAAAGAAAATGCAGTTCTGGCTGTAAATGGAACCATCACAACAGCAGCAAAGGGTAAAGTAACAGGTACAGACGCAACTTCTGTTGTTACTATCGCAGCAGGTGCAGCAGGTACAGATACTTTTACAGCTGGCAGTACATATAACTGGAATGGTTCTTCTTGGGAAGTAGCAGTTGTGGAAAATGAACATTTGATAGAAGAGGAATCTGATGTGAAAGAAGCAACAGTTGTAGAAATGGAACAGGTAAATCCTGAAGAAATTACAGCGGTTACCCTGACAGAAGAAGTATAATTTCCTAAAATAAAACAGCCATAATTTTTTGAAAAAATATAAAAAACAGGCAGATATGGCGTATCCATGTCTGCCTGTTTGATTTTGTATATATAATTGTTTTGATTAAAGATAAGTGGAAATAATTTCCTCGGCAATTTCTCTGCGGGAAACACAGCGATCCATTGCCTGTTTTTCAATATAGCGATGGGCATCTGCTTCTGACATTTTCAATTCGTCAATGAGTACCCATTTGGCACGGTTTAACAGACGGATTTCTTTCATTTTTTCTTCCATGGAAAGGGATTTATTTTCCAATTTTCTCAGACGCTCCCGGATACCAGCCATGAAATTTAAGGTATGTGCAACCATCTGTTTGGAAGCGGGTTTTGGCAATGTTAGAATGCCGTATTCCGTTACTTTATCGCAAACTTCTTCATAGACTTCGTTCCGTACCAGTAAAAGAATGACGGTGCCTTTGTTTCCAGAAATCTCAATGGCAAATCTTGTGCCGAAATCATCGGGCAGGGGTGTATTGATGAACACAAAGTCAAAACTGCGTTCCAGCAAAACTCGTTTTGCCAAGCTAACACTGGAAACCATCTGTACGGGAGCATATTTGGATTCAGGGAGCAGAGATTGCAGAGATGCATTGAAATTTTCTTTTGCAGATATGACCAATACGCTGTAAACACGTTCTTTTAAACTCAAAATGCTCCCCTCCTTTCAAAAGTCCTTTTCTTACCGCTGGTTATAATATGTCTGCACGATGGTTTTTGGCAGATACTGTGATACAAAGGAACTGTTGGCTGCCAATGTTGCCGCTTCCCGTAAAGTCAGTGGCAATCGTTGCAAACCAGCCAAAATGTCCGCACTAGCCGTAAACAGGTTCAGGTCCGTAGGCGCAGGCAACGGCAGTTTTTGCTGGATGCCATCCAGTCCGGCATAAATCAAAAGAGCAAATGCCAGATATGGATTGGTCGTAGGGTCTGGAGAACGCAGCTCTGCACGACGATATGCATCTACGGCAGCAGGAACACGAATAAGCTGAGAGCGGTTCTGGTTTGACCAGGAAATGTATTCAGGTGCTTTGGGACCGCCAAAACGCTCATAAGAAGCAACTGTGGGATTCAGGAAAACAGTCAATTCTGAAATATGTGCCAGAATACCAGCAATCATATGGGATAGGGGATCTTCACAGTTTCCGCCTTTGACAGAAATATTGATATGGAATCCATTCCCGGGCTGATGGCGCAATGGTTTTGGACTGAAATCCGCATAAAGCCCATTCCGTTCTGCAACTGTTTTTACAACAGCTTGAAAGGTTAGGGTATTATCAGCGGCAGTGAGAGGATCGGAATAACGGAAGTCAATTTCATTTTGTCCGGGACCTTCTTCGTGGTGAGAACTTTCAGGATAAATGCCCATCTGCTCCAGAAGCAGGCAGATTTCCCGTCGAACATTTTCGCATTTGTCTTCTGGTGCAATATCCATATATCCCGCGTTATCATATGGCGTTTTTGTGGGCTGTCCTTCTGCATCTAATTGGAAAAGATAGAATTCCATTTCAGGACCGAAGGCAAAGGAAATACCAGCAGATTCCGCATCAGAAATGGCTTTTTTCAACAGGCTTCTAGTATCACAGATAAAAGGACGTCCGTCCGGGTAGGAAATGCTGCAGAACATGCGAACAACTCTGCCATGCTCTGGTCGCCAGGGAAGTACCATCAGGGTATCAGGTTCTGGATGGAGCAGCAGATCAGATTCGGCTTCATCGCCGAAGCCTGCAATGGCAGAACCGTCAATGGCAATGCCATAGGAAAAAGCCCGAGGCAGTTCATCTGGCATGATGGAGATATTTTTCTGTTTGCCAAAAACGTTGCAAAATGCCAAACGGATGAATTTGACATCTTCTTCCTGGACATATTGTAATACTTCCTGCTTGGAATATTTCATGGATTCCACCTGCTTTCCTCTCTTTTCAACATTTTTTTCGAACTTTGCAACATTTATAAAAAGTAATATAACACAGTTCCCACAGATTTTCCATAAAAAATTGTATAAAGAAAAATATGTGCGCATAACATGGTCAAATTTGAATTTTTGTAATTTTATGGAAAACATAATAATTTTTTGAAAAAATTTATAAAAGACCCATTGACAAAAATGAATTATGGGTGTATAAAATATGAGTCAAAGGCAAAGGCGTCTTTGAGGTCATACCCTCAGAGTCCCCTTTGCCTTTTTTATTTTACAAAAGAGGGGGTTTTTCTATGAAACATGTATCGGATTATTTTGGTTCCCTGGTCTTTGACGACAGGGTAATGAAAGCACGATTATCAAGTGAAGTATATCAGTCCCTGAAAAAAACAATTGATGAGGGAGCGAAGTTGGATCTTTCCGTTGCCAATGCTGTGGCAACAGCCATGAAGGACTGGGCAATTGCCAATGGTGCAACCCATTACACCCATTGGTTCCAGCCACTGACTGGCATTACAGCGGAAAAACATGACAGCTTCATTACACCAGCACCTGATGGCAGAGTGATTATGGAATTTTCTGGTTCCGAACTGATCAAAGGTGAACCGGACGCATCGTCTTTTCCTTCAGGAGGTCTGCGTGCTACATTTGAAGCAAGAGGATATACCGCATGGGATCCTACATCTTATGCCTTCATCAAAGGAAAAACCCTGTGCATTCCCACTGCCTTCTGTTCTTATGCAGGGGAAGCACTGGATAAGAAAACACCATTGCTCAGATCTATGGAAGCATTGAACCGTCAGGCGCTGCGTATCCTGCGTCTGTTTGGCAATGACCATGTAAAATGTGTCCGTACTTCTGTAGGACCAGAGCAGGAATATTTCCTGGTAGACAGAGAAATGTATGAAAAACGCCGTGACCTGATTTTTACTGGACGGACTTTGTTTGGTGCAAAACCGCCGAAAGGTCAGGAATTGGACGATCACTACTTTGGTGCCATTAAACCTACAGTAGCCGCCTTCATGGAAGATCTGAATGAAGAATTGTGGAAGCTTGGCATACTGGCAAAGACGGAACACAATGAAGTTGCTCCGGCACAGCATGAATTGGCACCTATCTATACAACAACTAATATTGCAACAGACCACAACCAGCTGACAATGGAAATTATGCAGAAAGTTGCGGCAAGACATGGTTTGGTTTGTCTGCTTCATGAAAAACCCTTTGCTGGCGTCAACGGCAGCGGCAAGCATAATAACTGGTCTATTTCCACGGATGAAGGCGTAAACCTGCTTTCTCCCGGTGAAACACCGCATGATAACGCACAGTTCCTGCTGTTCTTGTGTGCGGTCATCAAAGCGGTGGATGATTATCAGGATTTGCTGCGTATTTCCGTTGCAACAGCCGGAAATGACCTGCGGCTGGGTGCCCAGGAAGCGCCTCCAGCAATCGTTTCCATTTTCCTTGGCGATGAACTGAATGCAGTTTTGGAATCTCTGGAAAATGATACACCTTACTGCGGTGTGAAAAAGACAAAAATGAAATTGGGTGTTGACGTACTGCCCAAGTTTACAAAAGATAACACAGACCGTAACCGTACATCTCCTTTTGCATTTACAGGCAATAAATTTGAATTCCGTATGGTTGGGTCTGCGGACAGCATTGCATGCGCAAATATCATGCTGAACAGTGCTGTAGCAGAAAGCCTACGGGTTTATGCCGATTATCTGGAACAGGCACCTGACTTCCAGTCAGCCCTGCAGGAAATGCTGAAAAATACAATTAAGGAACATAAACGTATCATCTTTAACGGCAACGGCTACGATGATGCATGGATTCAGGAAGCAACGCTGAAAAGAGGTCTGAGCAATTATCCTTCTACACCTGACTGCGTACCTCATATTCTGGATCGGAAAAATGTGGAACTGCTGACAGGGCAGAAGATTTACACAGAACCGGAACTGCGTGCGCGTTATGAAATTGTACTGGAAAACTACTGTAAGTCCATTGTCATCGAAGCAAATACCATGGTGGATATGGCGGAAAAAGAAATTCTGCCGGCAATCACTGCATATGCAATGGAACTTGCTAAAACAGCAGCCGCGAAAAAAGCTTTGAACGAACAGATTACCTGTGCTTTTGAATGCGAGAGGGTGAAAACCCTGTCTGCTTTGACAGATGAAATTGCACTGAAAATACAGAAACTGAAAAAATCTCTGATTTCCTTGAAATCAACAGAAACAGTTTGTGAAGAATCCGCTTTTATTCGGGATCAGGTACTGGTAAAAATGCGGGAACTGCGGGTGCCTTGTGACGAAGCAGAAACCATCACTGCAAGAAAATATTGGCCATTCCCTACATATGGAGAATTGCTGTTTGGCGTGAAATAAAAAACAAAAGAGGAAAGAGAAGCAGAAAGCGAAACCGGTTCTGGTTTCGTTTTCTGCGGATAAAAAAGGAGGTAAGGCTGATGTGCTCAATTATGGGATATTGCGGCAGCAGTGTGGATTTGGCGTTATTTCAGGAGGGCTTTGACCGTACCATTTCTCGTGGTCCTGACGACAGCCGCATTGTAGATACAGGAAATGGATATTTGGGATTTCACAGATTGGCAATCATGGGTTTGACTCCATCTGGCATGCAGCCTTTTGCATTGGATGGCAGTTATGTTGTCTGCAATGGGGAAATTTATGGTTTCGAGAAAATCAAAAAGGTTTTGGCAGAAAAATACACTTTCCAGAGTGAATCAGACTGTGAAGTGCTGCTGCCCATGTATCGGGAATTTGGCACAGATATGTTTGCCATGCTGGATGCAGAATTTGCTTTGATTCTCTATGATGCAGAAGCAAAATCTTTTATTGCTGCCAGAGATCCTATTGGGATTCGTCCTTTATATTATGGTTATGATAAAAATAGTGTCATTGTGTTTGCCAGTGAACCAAAGAATCTGGTGGGCTTGACAGAACGTATCATGCCATTTCCACCGGGGCATTATTATAAGGATGGTAAATTCATTTGCTATTGCGATATTGCGAAAGTAGATAAAGTTTGCCATGACGATTTGGAAACTGTTTGCAAAAACATCCATGATAAGTTGGTTGCAGGGGTGGAAAAAAGACTGGTAGCAGATGCAAAAGTAGGATTTTTGCTTTCTGGCGGTCTGGATTCCTCTTTGGTATGCGCCATTGCAGCCAAAAAATCAAAAGCACCTATTCGTACATTTGCCATCGGCATGAGCGAAGATGCCATTGATTTGAAATATGCAAAACAGGTTGCTGACTATATTGGCAGCGACCATACAGAATTCTATATGACAAAAGAACAGGTTCTGGATTCTCTGGAAACAGTCATTCAGGCATTGGGTACCTTTGATATTACCACCATTCGTGCCAGCATGGGCATGTACCTGATTTGTAAAGCCATCCATGAAAATACAGATATTCGCGTATTGCTGACTGGTGAGATTTCCGATGAACTCTTTGGATATAAATATACAGACTATGCACCCGATGCGGATGCATTCCAGAAAGAAGCCCAGAAACGTTTGCATGAACTGCATATGTACGATGTTCTGCGGGCAGACCGCTGCATTTCGGTACATTCTCTGGAAGCCCGTGTGCCTTTCGGGGATCTGGATTTCGTAAAGTATGTCATGTCCGTTGACCCGGAAAAGAAAATCAATACTTATGGTAAAGGAAAATACCTTCTGCGCCATGCTTTTGAAGGGGATTATCTGCCTCATGAAATTTTGTGGAGAGAAAAAGCAGCATTTTCTGATGCGGTTGGTCACTCCATGGTGGATTATTTGAAAGCTTACGCAGAAGAAAAATATACAGAAGAAGAATTTCAGGAAAAAGCCCGCAAATATACTCACGCGGCACCATTTACAAAAGAATCCCTGCTGTATCGGGAAATTTTTGAAAAATATTATCCCGGTCAGGGAGAAATGATCGTTGATTTTTGGATGCCAAACCGTGACTGGGAAGGCTGTCAGGTGGATGACCCTTCCGCACGTGTACTGGCAAACTATGGAGATAGCGGTAAATAAGAATTGGAGGAACAAAAAATGGAAAAGAAAGATCTGCTGTATGAAGGAAAAGCAAAAAAAGTATATCGGACTGATGATCCAGAAGTGTTATACATTGCTTATAAGGATGATGCCACAGCTTTCAATGGCTTGAAAAAAGGTACCATTTCCGGCAAGGGCATCATCAACAATCAGATGAGCAACCGTTTGATGCAGTATCTGGAAAGCAAAGGCATTCCGACACATCTCATTGAAGAATGCAATGAACGGGACACTCTGGTAAAACGTGTGGATATTGTTCCCCTGGAAGTCATTATCCGAAATATTGCAGCAGGTTCTTTCTCCAAGAGATATGGTGTAGAAGAGGGCACCGTATTTGCGGAACCTACCATTGAAATTTCTTATAAAAATGACGCTCTGGGAGATCCCCTTCTGAACGCATATCATGCGATAGCTATGGGACTTGCCACATGGGATGAAATCGAAACCATCAAGTCTTATGCTTTTGCCGTTAATAAACATCTTTCTGCTTTTTGGAAAACCTGCGGCGTGACACTGGTGGATTTCAAACTGGAATTTGGGAAACTTTCCGATGGCAGTATTGTACTGGCAGATGAAATCAGCCCCGATACTTGCCGTCTTTGGGATACAGAAACAAAAGAAAAACTGGACAAAGACCGTTTCCGCAGAGATTTGGGCGGCGTAGAAGACGCTTATGCAGAAGTCATGAAACGGTTGGAAGAACATTTGCAGCAATAAGAAAGAGGAGTGTTTGATTATGTATGATCGTTATGAATCCCCTTTGTCCAGCCGCTATGCTTCTCCGGAAATGCTGAAGCTTTTTTCCATGGAAACTCGTATCCAGACATGGCGGAAATTATGGGTAGCTTTGGCAAAAGCGGAAATGGAATTGGGGTTGCCCATTACAGAAGAACAGGTACAGCAATTGGAAGAACAGGTGGAAAACATCGATTTTGCCTGCGCTGCAGCCAGAGAAAAGGAAGTTCGCCATGATGTTATGGCACATGTTTATACTTACGGAAAAGTAGCACCAAAGGCTGCCGGCATCATTCATCTGGGGGCTACCAGTTGTTACGTTACCGATAACGGTGATTTGATTTTATATCGGGATGCACTCTTGCATCTTCGGAAAGGGCTGTTGGCTGTGATGCAGAATCTGGCAGCTTTCGCAAAACAGTATCGTGCTCTACCAACCCTTGGGTATACCCATTATCAGCCGGCGCAGCTGGTAACAGTGGGGAAACGAGCAACCCTTTGGCTTCAGGATTTCCTGATGGATCTGGAAGAACTTGATTTTGTACTGGAGCATATGAAGTTTTTGGGATGTCGTGGTACCACGGGAACAGAAGCCAGCTTCTTAGATCTCTTCGGCGGAGATACAGAAAAAATTGACGAAATGAATCGACGCATCGGTAAGACCTTTGGTTTTTCTGAATGTTACGATGTATGCGGACAGACTTATCCCAGAAAACTGGATAGCCGGATCTTGCAGTGTTTGTCTGCAATCGGACAGAGCTGTTACCGCATGGCAAATGATATTCGTTTGCTGCAGCACGACAGACAGATTGAAGAACCTTTTGAAAAGAATCAGATCGGTTCTTCTGCTATGGCATATAAACGCAATCCTATGCGCTGTGAAAGAATTTGTTCCCTGTCCCGCTATTTGATGGCAGATGCAGCAAATGCGCCAATGACTGCTTCTGTACAGTGGTTGGAACGGACATTGGACGATTCCGCAAACCGCCGTATTTCCATGCCGGAAGGTTTCTTGTGTGCCGATGCAGTTTTACGTTTGGCGCAGAATGTTACAGACGGACTGCATGTCAATGAAAAGATTGTTGCCAAAACCGTTCGGGAATATCTTCCTTTTATCGCAACAGAGAACCTCTTGATGGAAGCTGTAAAACGTGGCGGAGATAGACAGGAACTTCATGAAGTCATTCGCAGATGTTCCATGGAGGCAACTGCCAGAATGAAAGAAGGCGAATCCTGTGACCTGCTGGAAAGACTTGCAGCAGAACCGGCATTCCAATTGAATGGGCAGGACTTGGAAGAACTGCTGAAACCGGCAGATTATATCGGAAGATGTCCCGAACAAGTGGATGCTTTCGTAGAAAAAGTCACACCCTTATTCAAGAATTTGAAACAGGAAAAAACTGAAATCAATGTATGATATTAAGCCAGCTGGTTTTCGTCAGAAAATCGGCTGGTATGTTTGCGCAAAGAAGAAAAAAGGAGCGGAGAGCATGACGAAATATGTTTTTGTAACAGGCGGCGTCGTGTCCGGCTTGGGAAAAGGCATTGTTGCGGCTTCTTTGGGGCGTCTGTTGAAAGCCAGAGGATTGAAAGTGGCACCCCAGAAATTAGACCCTTATATCAATGTAGACCCGGGTACCATGAGTCCTTATCAGCATGGCGAAGTGTATGTCACAGAAGACGGCGCGGAAACGGATTTGGACTTAGGACATTATGAACGCTTTATTGATGAAGATTTGAATCGTTATTCCAATCTGACCACAGGGAAAGTTTATTGGAATGTATTGAATAAAGAAAGAAGTGGGGCATACCTTGGCTCTACCGTACAGGTCATTCCTCATGTTACAAATGAAATCAAGGAATTTGTTTATCAGGTAGGGAAAAAGACCGATGCGGACGTTGTCATTACGGAAATTGGCGGTACCATTGGTGATATCGAATCCCAGCCATTCTTGGAAGCCGCTAGACAGGTTTCTCTGGAAGTGGGCAAGGAAAACAGTTTGTTTATCCATGTAACTTTGGTGCCTTTCCTGCGTGGTTCTGACGAACATAAATCTAAACCTACTCAGCATTCTGTAAAAGGATTGCAGGGAATGGGGATTCATCCAGATATTATTGTACTGCGCTGCGATGAACCACTGGAAGAAGCCATTTTTCAGAAAATTTCCATGTTCTGCAATGTAAGACTTGATTGTGTTATTGAAAACAGAACACTGCCCATATTGTATGAAGCACCACTGATGCTGGAAAAATCTAATTTTTCTGCCGTCGTTTGCAGAGAACTGGGACTGGAAGTGCCTGCTGCCGATTTGACGGAATGGGAGGAAACCGTCAAACGCATCAAAGAAAGACCATATCATGTTCGTATTGGATTGGTAGGGAAATACGTGCAGCTCCATGACGCATATCTTTCCGTAGCAGAAGCCCTGCGCCATGCAGGCTATGCTTGGAACACCCATGTGGACATTCAGTGGATTGATGCAGAAGAAATTACCAAAGAAAATGCGGAAGACAAGCTTTCTGGTCTGGATGGCATCATTGTTCCCGGTGGATTTGGTGACCGTGGTATTTCTGGCATGATCGAAGCGGCTCGTGTAGCACGGGAAAAACAGATTCCATACTTTGGTATTTGTTTGGGCATGCAGATTGCGGTCATTGAATTTGCAAGAAATGTAGCCGGGCTTTCACAGGCAAATTCCGGGGAATTTGCACCAGATTGTCCACAGAAAGTCATTGACTTCATGCCGGGACAAAGTGATGAGATCGCCAAAGGCGGTACACTGCGTCTGGGCGCATATCCCTGCATCATTCAGCCGGATACATTGATGGAAAAATGCTATGGCAAAAGAGAGATACAGGAACGTCATCGCCATCGTTATGAATATCAGAATCAATACCGGGAAACACTGGAAAATGCAGGGCTGATTTGCAGTGGCATTTCTCCTGACGGAAATCTGGTAGAAGCGGTAGAATGGAAAGACCATCCATTTTTTATTGGCGTCCAGTATCATCCCGAATTCAAGAGCCGTCCCAACCGTCCGCATCCGCTGTTTTATGGATTTATCGGCGCAGCTTTTGCGCTTTCCCAGAAAAAAGATTGATTCGTTTTATGGACATGGAGTATGGGAAGAAAGGAGCATATATGATTAGAACGTATGACAGAAAATTGATTATAGAAGATGGCAGCCAGTATTATGGTTATGGCTTTGGTGCAGATACAGACAAAGTATTTGAATTGGTGTTCCATACAGGTGTCATTGGGTATCAGGAAATTTTTTCTGACCCGTCTTATACCTATCAGGGGGTTGTGATGACATATCCTTTGATTGGGAACTATGGTATGGCAGCGGATGATTATGAAACATTCCATCCGACCATTGGCGCTATGATTGTGCGGGAATATGAAGACCATCCCTCCAATTTCCGTGCAGAAGCAACATTGTCTGAAATGATGAAAAAGTTTGATGTGCCGGGGATTTCTGGCATTGATACCAGAAAACTGACAAGATCTATTCGAGATTTCGGCAGCAGAAAAGCATTGATTACCAGCGTAAATACACCTTTGGAAAAAGGTCTGGAAATCTTGAAAGAAACCACCATTCCCGGAAATATGGCAGAAATCGTAAGTTGTAAGGAAAGCTGGGAATATGAAACAGAAGAACCGAAATATCATATTGTAGCTGTTGATTTCGGTATCAAACACAGCATCTTGAAAGCATGGAAAAAGAGAGGCTGCCACGTGACTATTGTTCCTTGGAACACATCTGCTGAGGAAATTCGTAAACTCCAGCCGGATGGTGTATTCCTTTCCAATGGACCGGGGGACCCTGCCGCAGTACAGCCTGCCATTGAAATGATTCAGCAGCTGCGAGGAAGTGTGCCCATGTTTGGCATTTGTCTGGGACACCAGCTCATTTCCCTGTCTTATGGCGCAAAAACTTATAAAATGAAATTTGGTCACCATGGCGGCAACCACCCTGTAAAGAACATTGCAACTGGAAAAGTGGAAATTACTTCTCAGAACCATTCCTATGCAGTGGATGAAAGCAGTTTGAAAGGTACAGACTTGACCATTACCCATATGAACTTGCTGGACAAAACCGTAGAAGGGGTTGCTTGTGAAAAAGATTCTATCTACAGCGTACAGTATCATCCGGAAAGCGCACCTGGTCCACAGGACAGCGGATATTTGTTTGATCGTTTTATACAGATGATGAAGGAGGGAAAGGCACATGCCAAAAAGAACTGATATTCATAAAATTATGGTCATTGGCTCTGGTCCCATTGTCATTGGGCAAGCTGCGGAGTTTGACTATGCGGGCACACAGGCATGTCTTGCCCTGAAAGAAGAAGGCTACGAAGTCGTGCTCTGCAATTCCAATCCGGCTACCATTATGACCGATACCACTATTGCGGATAAAGTATATATGGAACCTTTGACATTGGAATATGTGGCAAAAATTGTACGCCATGAAAGACCGGATGCTATTCTGCCGGGCATTGGCGGACAGACAGGTTTGAACCTTGCTATGCAGTTAGAGAAAAAAGGCATCCTGCAGGAATGTCAGGTGGAACTTTTGGGTACCAGCAGCGACAGTATCCGTCAGGCAGAGGATAGAGAAGAATTCAAAGAACTCTGCGAAAGACTGGGAGAACCTGTATTGCCTTCCGGCATTGCGGATTCCATAGAAACAGGTCTGGAAATTGCTGCATCCATTGGTTATCCTGTTGTATTGCGTCCTGCTTTTACATTGGGCGGTACTGGCGGCGGATTTGCTGACGATGAACAGGGCTTCCGTGAATTGATGAAAAACGCTTTGGCTTTGTCACCTACCCATCAGGTTCTGGTAGAAAAAAGCATTAAGGGCTATAAAGAAATCGAATACGAAGTAATTCGTGATAAAAACGATACCGCTATTACTGTATGTAATATGGAAAACTTAGACCCTGTTGGTATCCATACAGGGGATTCCATTGTTGTATGTCCTTCTCAGACTTTGACAGATAAAGAATATCAGATGCTGAGAAATAGCGCCTTGAAGATTATTCGTGCCCTGAAGATTGAAGGCGGATGTAACGTACAGTTTGCATTAGATCCACATTCTTTCCAGTATTATCTGATTGAAGTCAATCCACGCGTTTCCCGTTCTTCTGCATTGGCTTCCAAAGCCAGCGGTTATCCCATTGCCAGAGTTTCCGCAAAAATTGGTGTAGGAATGACATTGGATGAGATTCCTCTTGCCAATACCCCTGCGGCATTTGAACCAGCATTGGACTATGTGGTTACAAAAATGCCAGGATTTCCGTTCTATAAATTTGCGGATGCCGATAATCGTCTGGGCACGCAGATGAAAGCCACCGGTGAAGTTATGGGCGTCGGCAGAACAGTGGAAGAAAGTTTGCTGAAAGCCATCCGCTCTTTGGAAATCGGCGTAAACCATTTGCATATGGCAAAATTTGATGGTCAGAGTCAGGAAGAATTGATGGCATACATTCCTAAGGGAACAGACGACAGAATTTATGCCATTGCAGAATTACTGCGTCAGGGATGTGCGCCGGAAAAAATTGCAGAAGCAACAAAAATTGATATTTTCTTCATCCGCAAATTGCAGAACATCATTTTAGAAGAAAAAGAATTGAAAGAACATGTAAGAGATGAAGCGGCTTTGTATGCTGCGAAGAAAATGGGCTTTTCTGATGCTGCCATTGCAAAACTGTGGCAGATGGAAGAAGAGGAAGTGTTCCAGATGCGTCAGAAAGCAGGCATTGTTCCTCATTATAAAATGATCGACAGCTGTGCAGCGGAATTTGACAGCTATATTCCTTATTTCTATGCAACTTATGAAGACGAAAATGAATCTGTCGTTTCTGATCGGAAAAAGATACTGGTATTGGGCTCTGGTCCTATCCGTATCGGTCAGGGGGTAGAGTTTGACTATTCCACTGTTCATGCTGTAAAGACCATTCAGGAAGCGGGCTATGAAGCCATCATCATCAATAATAACCCGGAAACCGTTTCCACAGACTATACGACTTCCGATAAACTGTACTTTGAACCCCTGTGCGTAGAAGACGTTATGAACGTTATCGCATTGGAGAAACCAGAAGGAGTTATTGCTTCTCTGGGCGGACAGACTGCTGTCAATCTGGCAGAACCTCTCCAAAAAAGAGGCGTGCCGATCATTGGTACAGACAGTGTTGCCATTGAACGAGCAGAAAACAGAGAATCTTTTGAAGCGCTGCTGGAAAAACTGGAAATTCCTCAGCCTAAAGGGAAAGCGGTTACAAATATTGAAGATGGTGTTGCCGCTGCTGCAGAAATTGGCTATCCTGTGTTAGTTAGACCAAGCTTTGTATTGGGCGGCAGAGCTATGCAGATTGTGGCAAATGAACCACAGCTGCGCCGCTATCTGGAAACAGCAGTAGAAGTGGATAAAGATAAGCCTGTATTGGTCGACAAATATATCCAAGGCAAAGAAGTAGAAGTGGATGCTATCTGTGATGGTACTCGTGTATTCGTTCCGGGCATTATGGAGCTGGTAGAACGTACGGGGGTACACTCTGGTGACTCCATTAGCGTATATCCGCCTTTTGGCATCTCTGATAAAGTAAAAGGCGTTATTTTGGGATATGCGAAAAAGCTGGGCTTGGGTATTGGTATCAGAGGTCTGTTCAATATCCAGTTCATTGTAGATGGCAATGATGATGTATATATCATTGAAGTAAATCCTCGTTCCTCCCGTACAGTACCTTTCCTTTCCAAAGCCACAGGCTATCCTCTGGCAGATATCGCTACGAGAGTTATGTTGGGTATTTCTTTGGAAGAGCAGGGCATTTGCCAGCTGTATCCCGATGAGAAAAAACGTTGGTATGTAAAAGCACCAGTATTCTCTTTCTCCAAACTGCACGGTATGGATGCTTATCTGTCACCAGAAATGAAATCCACAGGGGAAGCCATTGGTTATGATGCCAAACTCCATCGGGCAATGTACAAAGCAATGGTGGCTTCCGGGATGCATTTGCAGAATTATGGCACTGTGCTGGTTTCTTTGGCAGATGCGGATAAAGAAGAAGGTCTGCCTTTGATCCGCCGTTTCTATCAGATGGGATTCAATCTGGAAGCTACAAAAGGAACAGCAGATTTCTTAAAACAGCATGGTATCCGTACACATGCACTCCACAAACCAAGTGAAGGCAGCGATGAGGTACTGAAGTCTATCCGCTCCGGTTATGTCAGCTATGTAATCAATACCAGATCTATTACTGCAGGCACACAGGATGCAGATGGTATTGCAATCAGAGCCTGTGCCTGTGAAAATAACGTGACAGTGTTGACAGCACTGGATACAGTAAAAGTTTTGTTAGATGTATTGGAAGAAACGACTATGAAAATCTCAACAATTAATGCCTGAAATCGTTTTTTCCAATATTATCATATTTTCCATCAAGCAAAAAAGGAAGATCACAAAAGCAATTTCCCCTTAAGAAAATATTGATTTGCCTTTTTTGATTTCTTAAGGGGAATTGCTGTTTTCGGAAGAAAACATAACAAATAAAATCTTAATAAAGTAAGAAAGCCCAAATCCTTTGTCATAATAAGGATTTTGGCTTTTTTTGTTTTCTTATGAAGATGCCCCCAAAGATCTTCCTTTTTTGTTGCAAAAATCATAAAGATCGTAAGTATAATTTAGATAAAACATTCCCTAATTTTACAGAATGTAGTAAAATCATAATGATAAAGCAAATTGATTTATAAAAGTCGCTGCAAGATGATGCAGAAGACATCTTTGTATCGTGTCTTTGCGGTGATATAATGGATTTGATCTATGAGAAGGGCGGTGTTTTATGGACAAAAAACAACTTCAGTTGACATACAAGGAATTACAAAATACTTTGACTGCACGGGATTTTTTGCAGAACGCCGGACTGCATAAAAAAGATGTGCTGGCTGTTATGGATAAAGGTGTATGGCTGGAAGCTATGGAAAAACTGATGACAGGTGAGGTCTCCTGTCGTAATGTATTGAATCTGTGCAGTCCTGCCATGGAAAATTTTGCGGGAAGCCGACCAAAGGATGGGTGGCTGCCGGCTTTGTATGGGCATATGATTCGCAAAATTTATCCCCATCGAGATGATATTCCTGCAACGGATCAATATGACAAGGCAGCGGCATTTTATTTGGAATGTCTGCGGTTCTTTTTGAAGAAAGAAAAAGAACGGCTGCCATTTTCCAGAATCCGGGATTTTGATTTTGCGACGGAAGAGGAACTGGAAGGAAGCCCTTACGAAGAAGAATATCGGCGTTTCTTACAGTGTTTTTCTGACGCCTATTTATATGAATTGATGCGTATTGGCAGGGAAATTATGCCTTTTGATATGCTGGCTCATGTAGCAGGGGTGCATCATATTGCCATGCACATTGCAAGACAGCTTGCAAAGACAGGTATTCCTGTGGATTTGCCTTTGATTTCCGGCGCCGCAGCTGCTCATGACATTGGGAAATATGGATGCAGGGAAAATGAAGTCAGAAGAATTCCTTACCTGCATTATTATTACACAGACCTTTGGTGCAGAGTCCATGAGCTGCCCAATATCGGACATATTGCCGCAAACCATTCCACTTGGGATTTGGAATTGGAAAATCTTACTGTGGAATCCCTGATATTGATTTATGCCGATTTCCGCGTGAAAAACAATGGCTATGATGAAAAAGGCAAAGAAATCATGGGCTTCTACAGCCTGGCATCTTCCTTTGCGGTGATTTTGAATAAGCTGGATAATGTGGACACAGCCAAAGAAAATCGCTATCGCCACGTTTATTCCCGTTTGGAAGACTTTGAAAATTATATGAAAGCCCTTGGCGTCAATGTAGATTTGACCAGCTGTGCATTGAAGCCTGTTCCGCAAAGAAATCCTGCATTGCTGAATATTGATGAAACGGTGGATGCGTTCAAAAATATTGCCATTGACCATAATATTCGCCTGATGCATAAGCTGAGCCGGGAACTGACTTTTGGTGATATTCTGGAAGCAGCCCGCAGTACACGCAATTGGAAGGATACAAGGGCATATCTGAATATTTTTGCGGAATATTTCACTTATATGAACCAACGTCAAAAACAGATGGCAATGAACTTCCTGTATGATCTGATGTTCCACAGAGAAGGGGATATCCGCAGACAGGCGGCAGATTTGCTGGGGAATATGATTGCCCATTATGATGTAGAATATGGGAAAGAACTCCCTCAGAATGTGAATGTGATACTGGATGAAACAGATAGCTTCCAGCTGTGGAAAAGATATCTGGATCGTATCATCTTGCCGGATCACAAAGTCATTGACCGTCATAGACGATGGCTTGGGTATTGTTTGAAACGTGTTGTCATTTCTTTGCTGGAAAACTGCAAAGAAGAACAGCGCAAGAAATATGTTGTACCACTTCTTGCTTATTATCAAGAATTGGGATGGATTGATGAAACAGCCTTTATCTTGCTGGATACTATGCCTTCCATTCCTATGGTACTTTTGGATGATGAAGAACGAAATGTGTGCTTCCGCTTTATGGAGCATTTTGCGTCTCGGGATGTTCTGGAAATTCAGGCTGCGATTTTGCTGAATCTGTGCGAAATGGCACCTGCCTTTACGGAATCCAAAGAATTCCTTCATACAGTCAATGCGGTTCTGGATGTTGTACCCGTGAAAGAAGAAAAAGCATTGGCATATCTTGCCTATGAAATTCGCAAAAATTGCGGTTTGCCCCAGAAGAATAAGGCTGCATATCAGGAAATCTTTGAAGATTCCGCAGTGGTATCTGATATTTTCCTGGATAATCTGAAAGCAGCGACACCTTGGAAAATCAAGATTATCAACATGCGTTTGCTCTATGATCGGATTTGCAGTGGCGTTACCATGCCAAAACTTCATGTGGCAACCCATTTGTCCAATCTGCTGAAGGTCAGCGAACAGGTTTCTGTCCGGCATGCGGCAGGGGAAACACTGGTAAAACTGGCGCCTATGCTTTCCTGGGATCAGCGAAATGAAGTTGCCATTGAATTGACAAAAGGTCTGGAAATTGGTGAATTCGAGTTTTCTAAGTATATTCCTCAATATCTGGGTGAGTTTGTATTGTTCCTGCATCCAAAGGAATTGGATGAATTTATCAAAGATCTGGAACGTCTGCAAAACAGCACCAATGATCGAATCGCCAGCGTTGCACTGGATACTTTCGGGGTAATGCTCCAGCATTACGGACAGTATCAGAGCCGCTTCCCGGAATTGGCGCAGGTTTATGAGGACAGACGCAAGAAAATCATGGGCATGATTCTGAAAGGATTTGCGAACTATCAGGAAAATGTCAAACGAGAAGCGTTTTGGGTCGTTGGTCACGAACTTTTTGCCCAGGATTATTTATCCATGCAGGAAAAGAAAAATCTTTTTGGCTTCCTCAGTAAAAAGATGCTCATGCTTGTGGAACAGGATGAAGATTCCGAATTAACGTTCTTTAACCACACTGCTGGATGGAATTTTGTATATCATTTTATCAGTGCGTATATTTTCCAAGAAAAGAAATTCACCTTCTCAGAACCCCAGAAAATTGCCTTTTTCCCCGGTACATTTGACCCCTTTACTTTGGGTCACAAGGAAATTGCCCGGGAAATCAGAGATCTTGGATTTACTGTTTATCTGGCACTGGACGAATTTTCCTGGTCGAAAAAAGCTCAGCCTCATCGGGTGCGCAGACGTATTTTGGATATGTCTGTGGCAAATGAAGAAAATATTTTCCTTTTTCCTTCAGATACACCAGTGAATATTGCCAATCCGGCAGACTTGAAAAAACTGCGGGAAATGTTCCCGGGAAAAGAAGTCTATATGGTGGCAGGCAGCGACGTGGTGCAGAATGCCTCCTCTTATCGTATGGAACCGGAAGAAAATTCCATTATGACATTCCCTCATGTTATTTTCCGCAGAGAAACCAGAGAGGGCAGAGGAAACAAGACATCTTATGATATGATTCAAAACACTGTTGTGGAATTGAAACTGCCTACACACTTTGAGGACATCAGTTCTACAAGAATCCGCGAAAATATCGACCATAACAGAGATATTTCCAATTTGATTGATACCGTTGCCCAGAACTATATCTATGACCGTGGGCTGTATTTAAGAGAGCCACAGTATAAACGACTGCTTCAGACAAAAGCTGTTGAAATCAAGCATGAAACCAATGCGAAAGATATTGCGGAGATCATCCGACAGGGAAATCTGGGTAATGATGAAAGCGAAAAACTGCTTCATACTTTGCAGGAACCCGGTTGTACAGCAACCATCATATTTGACCAGGACGGCAAAGGCAGACCGGATGCCATTATGCTTTACCGTCATATTTCCACAACAGAACTGTTTGGAGAATTCCAGGATATGATGACAGCCAGCTACATTCGTCAGCAGACTTCCGGTAAGATTGTGTTGATTCTGGCTGGTTATATCAGAAGTCGGTCAAAAATTGCAGATCTGGAGCAGATTGTGCTGACAGAAACCTTGGCGGAATGTCTGCGGCAGGACTACACTTATACTGTATGTAGCCCCAAATACAGCCAGATCACAAAGAGTATGAAAGATGCTTTGGAACGTCAGGGATTTATTCCTGTTCCTTTGCCAGAAGTGCCAAGAGAAATCTACGTTGTAGATATGAAACAGCCTGTTATGTTATATCATAATGTGCAGACAGCCATCAAAGAACCTTTCAGTACAAACCCTAGAGTGCTGCGGGTTTTGGATGAAAGCCATAAGCGGTTCCAGCGTTCTTTGACCAAGTTGTATCCCGGAGAACTAGTCCTTTCCTTCAATGCAGGGATTATGTATAATCGCTTGATTGAATTGATTACTGCGGCAAATGGCATGCCCAAAGAACCACTGCCGGTACGTACATTGGGGAAAAACATGTGTGTGCCTTTCGGTAAGATTCTGAAAGGTATTGTCATTCCCAATACGGTAACAAAGGTGCTTCATACAGACAAGGTATTTGATTCCCGCATTCATGGTTTCCGTATTGCAGAGTTCCCAGAATATCTGCCCCTGCGTTCTCAGGTCAGAACAATCAAGTCTTTCCGCAGACCTGTAATTTTGGTAGATGACCTGCTTCATAAAGGGTATCGTATCCGTGAACTTGACCCGCTTTTTAAAGAAGAAAATGTAGAAATTGACCGTTTGATCGTTGGTATGCTTTCCGGTCGTGGAAAAGACCTGATGGAAATCCAAGGCAGAAAGGTAGAAAGTGCATACTTCATTCCTTCCATGCGTATCTGGTTCGTGGAAACATCTATGTATCCTTTTATCGGCGGTGACGGCGTGGAAACCAATGCAGATAAAACAGGCAATTTCCTGCATGGCGTCAATCTGATTCTGCCTTATGTAATGCCCGGCTTTATCAGAGGGGCATCGAAAGAAAATATCTATGACTTGTCTATGGTCTGCTTGCAAAATACAAAAGAAATTCTGACAGTTTTGGAAGAAGAATATCAGGCTTTGTATGAACGGAATCTGACTTTGGGACGACTGAGTGAAGTCATTATCTGGCCTCGCATTCCAGATAAGGGCAATTGCGTTGCTTATGATTATCATCTGCCGGCATCTGTATATCTGGAAAACGATATGGAACAGATGATCCGACTGGAACACCTTGTAAAATAAGGAGGATATTATGGAACAGAAACTCATTGGAACGACCACTGTTTTTTTCACAGATCGGGGTCGGGAGAAGAATAAAGGGATTTTAAAATTGACCCATCCGGCAATGCTGGCAGAAGACGAAACACTTCACTGGCTGGACAGTGTTCATCTGGATGACGTGGCAGCAAATATGGACGCAGACCTGCGGACAGCGGCAGAAAATGCCCTGTCCAAAGGGACTGTGCTGCTAGCGAATACTGCATGGAAAACAGCTGATGAATGGGAAAAATGGCTTCAGATAGATAATAAGAAGAAAAAACGGGTACATCTGCTGGCATTGGGTGATGTTGGCAGCACTGTGTTGACTGCGTTGAAACTCATGGGCGGCGATTGCATCGAAACATTGGGAATTTATGATGTGAACCAAGATGTCTGTGCTCGTTGGGAAACAGAATTAAATCAGGCTGCTTTTCCTTGGGATTATGACGCTTTGCCGACGGTTGAAATTTTGACCGAAGAACAGCTTTTTGATTGCGATATGTTTGTTTTCTGTGCCTCCAAAGGGATTCCTCCTGTAGGTGCACAGGTACAAGACGTACGCATGGTGCAGTATGAGGCAAACAAAGGTATTATTTCTATTTTTGCGAAAAAAGCTAGAGATGCTAAATTTGATGGCTTGTTTGCGGTTGTTTCTGATCCTGTAGATCCTCTTTGCCGTGCTGCTTTTCTTGCCAGCAATGAAGATGAGGCAGGAATTTTCGATGGCAAAGGGCTTCGCCCGGAACAGGTTCAGGGCTATGGTCTTGGTGTCATGAACGCAAGAGCTGCTTACTACGCAAAACAAAATCCCAATTTTGCGGATTTCCTGACAGAAGGCAGAGCATTTGGACCTCATGGACAGGATCTCGTCATTGCAAACAGCATTGCTAACTATGACGATGAACGTTCTAAAGCTTTGACAAAACTTGCCATCGAAGCCAACCTGCGTATGCGGGAACTGGGCTTTAAGCCGTATGTGGCACCTGCCATTTCTTCTGCTGCCATTTCATTGCTGCTGACACTGCGCGGAGAATGGCATTATAGCTCCAATTTCTTAAATGGTGTTTATATGGGCAGCAAAAACAGAACGACATTGGGTGTGGAAATTGAATCTCTGCCCTTGCCAGATGCCTTATTCCAAAGAATCCAAAAAGCTTATGATGGACTGGAGATGATTCGATGAAGCAAATGTTGACCATTGTATATCCGCAATGTGAAGATTCTAGAAGAACCAAACGACTGGAGAAGCTATTGGAAGAAATTTATGGTTTATATGAATGTACAGTGATTCGTCGGCTAGAGGATTTTCATTCCTTGGAGGGGAAAAGACTGCTCTTTGCCATTCCTTTAGGGATTTCTGGTATCAATCTGGAATACTTCCGCTATTTGAAGTATATGCGTCTGCATCCTGATATGCTGAAAGGATGTGTAGGTTCCATTTTGGTGGATGGAGAAAGTGAATTGTATACCAAGTCTGTGGCAAGGGAATTGATGTTTACAGCCAATGCTTGCGGATGTGCTTTCCCTGGCAGAGGTATGGTGGAAGGCACAGGTTCCTTGCAGAATTTCAATATTCAGGCGATGCAGCAGGATTTGGACAATATGGGCGCATATCAGGCAGCGGCAAAGCGTCTAGTGGCACAGCTCATGGATTTTACACCAAATCCAAAGAAGGAAACCAATATACTGGTGCTTCACGCCAGCAATCACAAAACTTCTAACACTTCCATGCTGTGGGATATGATCAAAAAAGATCTGCATCATTGCAAAATTACGGAAATTTCCTTGAGAAATGGTACGGTGCACGATTGCTCTGGATGTCCATTTAAAATGTGCATGCATTTTAGTGAAAAATCCAGCTGCTATTATGGTGGAGTGATTGTGGAGCAGGTGTATCCTGCCATTGAAGCATGTGACGCAGTTATATTGCTCTGTCCCAATTATAATGATGCACTCAGTGCCAATTTGACGGCTTTCATCAACCGTTTGACAGCATTGTTCCGTAAAAATCAATTTTACGAAAAAAGTATTTTTGCACTGGTTGTATCGGGATACAGCGGCGGCAATATCGTTGCGGAACAAGTCATCAGTGCCATGAGTATGAATAAAACGTTCCGCCTGCCTCCATATTTTGCCATGCTGGAAACTGCCAATAATCCGGCAAGTATCTTGGAAGTGGAAGATATCCAGAAAAAAGCTTCTGCTTTTGCGGAAAATATGATGAAGGCTTTGGTAAAAGAATCCTGAAAATCCTTTGCCAACTGCTGTTTTATGGGAGGTTGGCTTTAAAGAAAAACTGCATTTCATCGGAATAGATTTGCATGATATGCAGGAATGATTTTGAACGGAAAGCCAATGCAGTCGAATCTGAATGCTTTGGCAAAAAAATAAAAAGGAATCACATTGTTGAGAAAGATTTTATTCGTTTTGCGAAAAGACGTGGGAAATATGTGGTTTTTGCTTGTCAATAGCTTTTGGCTATGATAATATGAAATCAGGCAGGTCGTCGTTCGCAGCGGCGACTTTTCTTGATAAAGCGTGAACCTTTAGAAACAACAGATATGGAGGAAGACAATGAACCGTGAAATGATTATTATTCTGGATTTTGGCGGTCAGTATAATCAGTTGATTGCCAGACGTGTCAGAGAACATCACGTTTACTGTGAAATCATGCCTTGGAATAAACCTATTGAGGAAATCAAGGCAAAAAATCCCAAAGGGATTATCTTTACAGGTGGTCCCAACAGTGTATATGATGAAAAATCTCCTCATTGCGATCCCGAAATTTTCGAACTGGGCGTACCTGTTCTGGGGATTTGCTATGGCTGCCAGCTGATGGCTTATACACTGGGTGGTAAAGTAGGCAATGCCAACGAAAAGAGCGAATATGGCAAAACAGAAGTTACTTTCGATACTGACAGCAAACTGATGAAAGGTATTGATGAAAAAGAAATCTGCTGGATGAGCCATACAGACTTTGTTACAGAAATGCCTGAAGGCTTCCGTATTATTGGTAAGACAGCAACATGCCCCGCAGCAGCTATTGAATGCCCTGAAAAAGGCTTCTATGGCGTTCAGTTCCACCCTGAAGTAAACCACACACCTAAGGGTACAAACATGATTCACAATTTCCTGTATGAAGTTTGTGGATGCAGCGGCGACTGGACAATGACAAACTATATCGAAGATCAGATTCAGAAAATCAGAGAACAGGTTGGCGACGGCAAAGCACTGTGTGCACTGTCTGGCGGCGTTGACTCCAGCGTAGTAGCTGCTCTGGTTTCTAAAGCGATCGGCAAACAGCTGACATGTGTATTTGTTGACCACGGTCTGATGCGTAAAAATGAAGGGGACGAAGTAGAAGCAGCATTCGCAAATATGTTTGATTCTCACTTTGTAAGAGCCAATGCACAGGAACGTTTCCTGAGCAAACTGAAAGGCGTTACAGACCCCGAAACAAAGAGAAAAACCATTGGGGAAGAATTCATTCGTGTGTTTGAAGATGAAGCGAAGAAGATTGGTAAAGTAGATTTCCTGGTACAGGGTACCATTTATCCTGACGTAATCGAAAGTGGTCTGGGTGATTCCGCAGTCATCAAATCTCACCATAACGTAGGCGGTTTGCCTTCCGTTGTAGATTTTGAAGAACTGATCGAACCCCTGCGTCTGCTGTTCAAAGATGAAGTACGTCAGATGGGTCTGGAACTGGGTCTGCCTGAACATCTGGTATGGCGTCAGCCTTTCCCTGGTCCCGGTCTGGGTATCCGTGTAATCGGTGAAGTAACAGAAGATAAACTGGAAATCCTGAGAGAAGCAGATGCAATCTTCCGTGAAGAAATTGCAAAAGCTGGTTTGGATAGAAGCATCAACCAGTACTTTGCTGTTATCACAGACGTTCGTTCCGTAGGCGTTATGGGTGACTTCAGAACATATGACTACACTATTGCTCTGCGCGGTGTAACAACAACCGACTTTATGACAGCTGACTGGGCAAGAATTCCTTATGATGTCTTGGATCGTATCTCTGTCAGAATTGTAAATGAAGTAAAACATGTAAATCGTATTGTGTACGATATCACTTCCAAACCACCTGCAACTATCGAGTGGGAATAATTGCAAAAGTCCTGCAAGCCTTGTATTTTCAAGGCTTACAGGACTATTTTTTTGCCGAGCGTACTAAAATCGTACTATTTTTTCATTTGCATCAATTGTGAAAGTGCTTTGGCGACTTCTTCGTGTTTGTTTGGATATAAATGTGAGTATATATTGAGAGTAGTTTCAACATTTTCGTGGCCTAGCCTTTCGGAAATAAGTAAAGGTGGAAAACCTAGTTCAATCAGTAATGAGGCATGTGAGTGGCGCAAATCGTGTATACGTATTTTTTTTACACCAGATAGTTTGGAAATATTATTTAACTTTCGTAAGATGGCATGTTTATTTACAAAAAACAGACGTTCTGATGGTGAATACCCATATAGTTTTGCACTATAATTTTTTACCATGTCCATAATTTCCGGCAGTGTGAAACTTTTTCTGTAAATATGTAATTGAAGAGGTTCTTTTATGGTAAAATTTAAATCATAGGAGGACCTTTTATTATGGCAAAACAGAAGAAACCCATACATCGGGTACAAATGACAGAGGGAAAACGAAACATTATTCATCAGCTCATGGAAGAATACGATATTCAGACAGCTGAGGATATTCAGGAAGCTCTAAAAGACCTTCTGGGCGGAACCATCAAAGAAATGATGGAAGCAGAAATGGAGGATCATCTCGGATATGAAAAATCTGAGCGTTCTGACAATGATGATTACCGAAATGGGTATAAACGCAAACGTATCAACAGCAGTTATGGTTCTATGGAAATTGAGGTTCCACAGGATCGTAAATCAACCTTTCAGCCGCAAGTAGTCAAAAAGCGCCAGAAAGACATCTCCGATATTGATCAGAAGATCATCTCTATGTATGCCAAAGGAATGACGACCAGACAGATATCTGAAACCATCGAAGATATTTACGGTTTTGAAACTTCGGAAGGATTCATTTCTGATGTAACAGATAAAATCCTCCCTCAGATTGAAGATTGGCAGAACCGCCCGTTAGATGAAGTATATCCAATTCTATTTATCGATGCAATCCACTATTCTGTCCGGG
>OLVT01000202.1_pt1 | contig 71000 bp, 71 predicted proteins | sample 1673241 | NCBI WGS metagenome assembly OLVT01 (sample SAMEA3178936, study PRJEB25190) | human gut metagenome | biome: human gut; feature: human-associated habitat; material: faeces | place: Austria | collected 2013
AGGAGGTTCATACCAGAATGGCAGAGCAGAGTTTTGCAGAGTTATTAAAGGAAGAAGAGGAATCCACCAAACCAATTCGTACAGGAGAGATAGTTACCGGTCAGGTCATCGAAGTGAGCAAGGATGAGATTATCTTAAGCATCGCGGGAAATAAGTCCGAGGGCGTGATTACCCGGGATGAGTACAGCAATGATAATAATGTGGATTTGACCACCAAGGTACAGGTGGGTGACGAGATGGAGGCAAAGGTAATCAAGCTGAACGACGGCGTCGGCATGGTTTCCCTTTCCTATAAGCGTATGGCTGCCGACAGAGGCAACCGCCGCTTAGAAGAAGCATTCGAGAACCAGGAGGTTCTGACCGCAAAGGTAACCCAGGTTCTGGACGGCGGATTAAGTGTAGAGGTAGAGGGCGCACGGGTATTTATCCCTGCCAGCCTTGTATCCGATACTTATGAGAAAGATCTCTCTAAGTATGCAGGACAGGATATCGAATTCGTGATTACCGAGTTTAATCCTAAGAGAAGAAGAATCATCGGCGACAGAAAGCAGCTTCTGGTTGCGAAGAAGGCCCAGATGAAAGAAGAGCTTTTCTCAAGAATTCAGCCTGGCGATGTGGTTACGGGCGTTGTGAAGAATGTAACCGACTTCGGTGCCTTTATTGATTTGGGCGGAGCAGATGGACTTCTTCATATTTCCGAGATGAGCTGGGGCCGCGTTGAGAACCCCAAGAAGGTGTTTAAGACCGGCGAGGAGCTGAAAGTTTTGATTAAGGATATTCAGGGCGAGAAGATTGCTCTGAGCCTGAAATTCCCGGAGGCGAACCCCTGGGTACACGCCGCTGAGAAGTATGCTGTCGGCAATATCGTAACCGGCCGCGTAGCACGTATGACAGATTTTGGTGCGTTTGTAGAATTGGAGCCGGGTGTTGACGCTCTGCTGCACGTTTCTCAGATTGCCAGAGAGCATGTAGATAAACCCTCCGATGTACTGAAGATCGGACAGGAGATCGAGGCGAAGGTTGTGGATTTCAATGGCGAGGACCATAAAATCAGCCTGAGCATCAAGGCTATGCAGAGCGGCGGACAGCACGAGGCTGACGACGAGGTTGCTGACGTAGATATTGAGAACTACGACGCCGAATAAGATGAAATGATAAAAAGGAAGTAAGTCTGTTCATAAGGCTTATTTCCTTTTTGTATGTGCGCTGATAATAACAGAACTAACAGACGATGATTGACGTTCACTTTTCTTTCCTATATAATGGAATGTATTGAAACATAGGAGGATAAGGTATTGAAAAGTCTGGAAACCAGGTATCTGGAGCGGTTGGCGGAGCTGTATCCCACCATCGGAGCCGCTTCCACGGAAGTAATTAATCTGGAGGCGATTTTGAATCTGCCTAAAGGAACGGAACATTTTTTGACGGACATCCATGGAGAGTACGAGGCCTTTGCTCATGTTTTAAAGAATGGTTCAGGAGCGGTAAAGCGCAAGGTGAATGAAGTCTTTGGAAACACTTTGAGCAATGAAGACAAACAGTCTCTGGCGACGCTGATTTACTATCCCAGGGAAAAGATGGCCCGGATTTTAAAAACCGTAGACAACCGGGAAGACTGGTACAAAGTTACCTTGTACCGTCTGATTGAGATCTGCAAAGGCGCATCCAGCAAATACACCCGCTCCAAGGTTCGCAAGGCCTTGCCCCAAGAATTTGCCTATGTGATTGAGGAGTTGATTACAGGCAGCGGAGACGGCAGAGATAAGGAATCCTACTATAATTCCATCGTCCGGACCATTATTCAGGTGGGACGGGCTCAGGAGTGTATTGTGGCTATGTGTGAGCTGATTCAGAGGCTGACCATTGACCATCTGCATATTTTGGGAGATATCTATGACCGTGGACCCGGACCTCATATTATCATGGATAAGCTGATGACTTACCATTCTCTGGATATTCAATGGGGAAACCATGATATTCTCTGGATGGGAGCGGCAGCAGGGCAGTGGGGCTGCATGGCAAATGTGATCCGTATTTGCGCCCGATATGGAAACTTGGATATCCTGGAAGACGGCTACGGCATTAACCTTCTTCCGCTGGCCAGCTATGCAATGGAGACCTATGCCAACGATCCCTGCGAGTGTTTTCGACTAAAGGGCGGCAATCACGGCAAACCCAACGAGGAGGACTTAAACCGCAAAATGCACAAGGCCATCTCCATTATTCAGTTTAAGGTGGAGGGGCAGCTGATTAAAAAATATCCGGAATTCCGCATGGACTCCCGGAATCTGCTCCACTGTCTGGACCTGGAGAAAGGCGTTCTGCGTGTAGGGGAAAAGGAGTATATGCTTTTGGATACCAACTTCCCTACCGTAGACCCCAAAGATCCTTACGCGCTGACACCTGAGGAAAATGAGATTATGGACCGGCTGGAGAAGGCCTTCCTCAACTGCGAAAAGCTTCAGCAGCACATGCGTTTTCTTCTGGCAAAAGGCAGTCTATATAAAGTATATAATGGAAATCTTCTCTACCACGGCTGTATGCCTCTGAATGAAGATGGAAGCTTCAAGGAGGTTAAACTGTGGGACAAAAGTTACCGGGGCAAGGACCTGTATGAGATTCTGGACAGTATGATCCGAAAGGGCTTCGTGGCCATAAACAGTGAAGAGCGCGAGAGGGGCAAGGATACTATGTGGTATATCTGGTGCCATCCCGATTCTCCTTTATTTGGGAAAAACAAGATGGCTACCTTTGAACGGTATTTTCTGGATGATGCGGAGGCTCACAAGGAACGGAAAAATTCCTATTACCGGCTGTTGGAAAATGAAACGGTGGCAGACCGGATTCTGCTGGAATTTGGCCTCTCCACGGAGGACGGTCACATTATCAATGGTCACGTACCGGTAAAACGGAAAAATGGCGAGAGTCCCGTTAAGTGCGGAGGAAAGGTTCTGATTATCGACGGCGGCTTTTCCAAGGCGTATCAGCGGCAGACGGGAATTGCGGGCTATACCTTGATTTATAACTCTTACGGACTGATTCTGGCGGCTCATGATCCTTTTGAATCTACTGAAGCTGCCATTGAAAAGGGCAGTGATATTCACTCGGACAGCATTGTAGTCAAGCGCGTAGCGGACCGGAAACTGGTGGGCGACACGGACGCCGGCCGGGAGATGCGTGAGAAAATTCATGACCTGGAAATTCTGCTGAATGCTTACCGTTCGGGTACCATCGTGGAGAAGTTTCCTGCCAGATAAGAAAATTCTGTTTATTTGCGAAAATATTCTTGACGTATACTGATTTTATGATATAATCATAGCAGTGCTAAGAATACCCAAACAGTTGTATTATGCACAATTACACAACTGGAGGGAGGTTAGGTGTGAGCGATGTCAAACGTAATTGTTAAAGATAACGAGAGTCTGGACAGCGCATTGCGCAGATTCAAAAGAAACTGCGCAAAGGCTGGCATTCAGCAGGAAATTCGTAAGAGAGAGCATTACGAGAAGCCCAGCGTCAGACGTAAGAAAAAGTCTGAAGCCGCTCGTAAGCGTAAGTACAACTAATCCATAAGGTTTAGTTTCAGGCAGTACAAATTATTAACGGAACCGACAGATAAATCTTCAAAGGAGGAGAGTCTGCCGGTTCCTTTTTCTGTTGTAAAAGCAATATAAAGCAGGCGGTTCCTGATTTTAGGAATCCGCCTGCTTCAGCCCGCAGCCAGGAATGGCTATGAGCGAATAATTGGAGTGGTAGATTACAAATCCGGGAGCGGCCCCTGCCACTTTCTTAATGAATTTTCTCTGAATATAGTCAACCTCCACCTTTTCGTTGTCCCGTCCTTTGGAGTAGTATGCCGCCAGGGCGCCCGCTTCCTCGAAGGCCCGGTCAGGAAGATCCGCCTGTCCCCCTGTTTTTAATATCACATGAGAACCTGGGATCCCTTTCGCATGAAACCACCAGTCATTGCCATTCGCCACCTTGAAGGTCAGCTCTTCGTTCTGATAATTGTTTTTTCCTACATAGATATGAAAGCCGTCGGAGGAGATGTAGTGAAAGGGTCTGCTGGTAATTTTGGGTTTTTTGTCTCCGGATTTTCGCTTTTTCGCGTATCCATATTCCATCAGTTCTTCTTTGATCTGAACCAGATCGTTCTCGCTTTCCGCAATATCCAAAGCCGCGCTGATGGACTCCAGATGATCGATTTCGCCTTTTGTCTGCTCGGTTAGTTCGGACAAGGCCTCAAAAGTACGCTTCAGCTTTCCGTATCGGTCAAAATATTTCTTTGCGTTCTCCTGGGCAGTCAGCGTCTCATCCAAGGGGATGGTGATTTCTTCGCCTGTATAATAATTGGTACAGCGCAGCTGTTTTTCTCCGCCGGCCAGCTCATAGCCGTAAGTATTCAGCAATTCTCCGTAAATTCGGTATTTATCCCGCTTTTCCGTGTCTTTCAGCTGCTTCAGCTGCAGGTCGTATTTTTTGTAGTTGCGCTCCAGGGCATTGGAGACAATCCGCCGCAGGTCGGATGATTTTTGGCGGATTCTTGTAATAGCCTCTCGGGAAGCGTAGTAATCTTCCAGAAGACGGCTCATAGAGTCAAAAGACCTGGAGGTAAACAGCCCCTTGTCGCCTGAGTCATAGCACGTCAGGGGGAGAGCAGAAAACTCCACCGGTTCCTGCCCTCGGTAGATAATATTCGGAGAAAAACGCCCTTCCTTTACATCCTCCATGACAAGTGAAATCGTATGATATAGGTGAAGCATTTCTGCCGGACTTAAATCACCTCCGGTCCGGTCAGCATCGATGGAAGCCAGGTGACAGAATTCTTCTGCCATAATGGGGCTGATGCCTGTCAGGCGGTTGTAGAGGGCCTTCTGAAGCTTCATGGGCGCTTCGCGTATAAGCCGCTCAAAGTCCTCCTGGGATACGGTCAGAGGATCGGCTTTCTCCATAGTATGGGGGATAAAATAGGTCCTTCCGGGAAGCACCTCCCGGACTGAGCTGACCTGAGCGGAGACCCGCTTGATACTGTCAATGATGGTTCCGTCCTCCTGACAGAAGATGATATTGCTATGTTTCCCCATCAGTTCTATAATCAGCCGCTTGCGGCAGACATCCCCCATTTCGTCTAAGTGCTCCAGCACCAGTTCCATAATCCGTTCCAGTCCGGGCTGGCGAACCTCCAGAATCCTGGCGCTTCCAATATGCTTGCGCAGCAGCATGCAGAAACCGGGAGCCGTCATAGGGCTGGGCTTGTTCTGACTGGCCTCATAAATTAAGGGGAGGCTTGCGCTGGCTGAAATCTGCAGCCGTATGGTTTTGCGGTTCCCCTTGATTGTCAGGATCAGCTCGTCCTTTTCCGGCTGGGCGATTTTCTGGATGCGTCCGCCCTCCAGGGTCTGCTTAAATTCCCAGGTCAGATTTGCCATTGTAATTCCATCAAATGCCATAATTAAAATGAACTCCTGTCTTATTTCATGGTAATCAATTCATATTGACGGCTGCCAAGCCCGATTTTTTCCGCATGTTCCAGGCAGCTTCTCCACTCGGATTCCGGAGTGGAATTGCGGAAATGATCGTGGTGATCCACAAAGTCCGGAGCCGCCATATTACGGGCCAGCTGGCTTCCGGGAATCGGTGCCGCTGCGAGACAGGCGTCCGCACAGGCCTGATCCAGGGCTAAGGGATCAAAGGAGGCGAACATGCCGATGTTGGGCAGAATAGGAACATCGTTCTCGCCGTGACAGTCGCAGTTGGGAGATACATCTACTACCAGGGAAATATGGAAATTGGGACGGCCGTCCACCACGGCCTTAGTATATTCGGCCATACGGCGGTTTAAAAGCTCCACAGCAGCGTCGTTATCAAAGGCAATGGCGTCGAAGTTGCAGGCGCCCAGGCAGCGGCCGCAGCCTACACAGTTGTCCGGATCCACATGCATTTTTCTGGCGGCTTCATCAAATACCAGGCCGTTGTTGGCGCATTCTTTCTGGCATTTTTTGCAGCCCCGGCATTGTTCCTGGATGATATGGGGCTTTCCGCTGCTGTGCTGGTCCTTTTTCCCGGCTCTGGAGCCGCAGCCCATTCCGATATTTTTGATAGCTCCTCCGAATCCGGTCATTTCATGTCCCTTAAAATGAGTCAGGCTGATAAAGATATCCGCATCCATGATGGCCCGGCCGATCTTCGCCTCTTTAACGTATTCGCCGCCGTTGACCGGAACCTCCACATCATCGGTACCTTTTAATCCGTCGCCGATCAGAATGGGACATCCAACAGTGAGAGGGGTGAAACCGTTTTGCCAGGCACATTCCAGATGCTCTAAGGCGTTTTTGCGGCTTCCGGGATACATGGTGTTGCAATCCGTCAGAAAAGGCTTTCCGCCCAGCTCCTTTACCACATCCACGACAGCTCTGGCGTAATTGGGGCGCAGAAAGCTGATATTTCCCAGTTCGCCAAAATGCATCTTAATGGCGACAAACTTGCCCTCCATATCAATACTGCCGATCCCGGCTTTGCGGATCAGCTTCTGAAGCTTGGCAGGCAGACCATCGCCGAAAGCAATGGTGTGAAAATCGGTAAAATAGACCTTTGATTTTTCCATATAAGTCACCTTTCATTTTGTCTTTTATTTATTAGTTACCGCTTCATTATATAACAAAACGCTCTCATTGGCAAACATTCTGAAATTTATCTGGTTGACTTGCCCCCCGGGATGAACTATAATATTTACTGACTATGGATTAAGGGCAGAAAGAGAGAATTCGACTATGTTAAAAAGTATGACAGGGTTCGGCCGCTGCGAGAAGGTAACCAGCGAATACAAGATATCTGTGGAGATTAAAGCCGTCAATCACCGTTATCTGGACCTGGGACTTCGGATGCCGAAGAAATTTAATTATTTTGAGGCGGCTATCCGGACTCTGTTGAAGACCTACATACAACGAGGCAAAGTGGATGTCTATATTAATTATGAGGACTATACCGAGGGAAATTTATGCTTGAGATATAACCCGGCGATGGCTGCGGAGTATATGGATTACTGCCGGCGGATGGCGGAGGAATTTGGAATTTCCAACGACGTTACGGTTTCCCGGCTGGCCCAGTTTCCCGAGGTTCTGACCATGGAGCAGATCCCAGATGATGAGGATCATTTGTGGGAAATCCTGTCTGCTGCCTTAAAAGAAGCGGCAGAAGGGTTTGTACAATCCAGAGAGCTGGAAGGCGAGCATCTGAAGACGGATCTTCTTGGCAAGCTGGACTACATGAGTACTTTGGTAGACTTCATAGAGGAGCGGTCTCCGGAGATTCTGAAAGAGTACCGAACCCGCCTGGAAGATAAGGTAAAGGATCTTTTGGCCACAGCTGCCATCGACGAGAACCGAATTGCTGCCGAGGTGATCATTTACGCGGATAAGATCTGCGTGGACGAAGAGATGGTCCGGCTGAGAAGCCATATCAATTCCACTAAAGCGGAGCTGCAAAAAGGCGAAAGCGTAGGTCGAAAACTGGATTTCATTGCCCAGGAGATGAACCGCGAGGCCAATACTATTCTATCCAAGTCTACGGACGTGGCCATTGCAGATACGGCCATTGCCCTGAAGACGGAGATTGAGAAGGTCCGGGAGCAAATCCAGAATCTTGAGTAACCGTTCAGGATAGAGGAAAATTAGGGACAAGAAGATGTGCCATTTTGACGTCCCGAACCGTTACCGATCAAAACCGAGAGAAAGAACATTGATAACAGATGGGAGAGAAACCATGAGCCAACATGGAATATTAGTAGTTGTATCCGGATTTTCAGGTGCCGGAAAAGGAACTTTAATGAAGGAACTGTTAAGCCGGTACGACAATTATTCCCTGTCGATCTCAGCCACCACCCGTTCCCCAAGGGAAGGTGAGCAGCATGGGAGAGAATACTTTTTTGTATCCAGGGAACACTTTCAGCAAATGATTTCTGATAACCAGCTGATTGAATATGCCCAATATGTCAATCACTACTATGGTACGCCTAAGGACTATGTGCAGCAGCAATTGGAGAAAGGCAAGGACGTGATCCTGGAAATTGAAATTCAGGGCGCCTTGAAGGTTAAGAAACGTTTCCCGGACGCGCTGCTTCTCTTTGTTACGCCGCCCAGCGCTCAGGAATTAAAGCGCCGGTTGGTCGGCAGAGGAACAGAAACCCTGGAGGTAATTAATGCCAGACTCCACCGGGCAGCGGAGGAGGCCAGCGGGATGGAGGCCTATGATTATCTGCTGGTCAATGATGAGATTGACCGGTGTGTGCGGCAGATGCATAGTTTGATTCAGCTGCAGCATCTGCGGACCGGATATCATCTGGATTTCTTAAATCAGATGCGGGATGAGCTCTACCATTTGGATGACTAATTAAACTTATTCTTAATTATAGAAAGGGGAATGTAAATGTTACATCCATCATACACAGATTTAATTAACGTAGTAAACAGCGACGTGGAGGCCGGAGAGCATCCGGTGGTTCAGAGCCGCTATTCGATCGTCATCGCGGCTTCCAAGAGAGCCAGACAGCTGATTGACGGAGCAGAGCCTCTGGTTTCCGGTGCAGCGGGAAAGAAGCCTCTGTCCATTGCGATTGATGAGTTGTATCAGCAGAAGGTAAAAATTCTCCCCGAGGATGAAGCAGCTGAGAAAGAAGAGAAGTAAAAGGATAATTCATAAGCCGTCTGTTATGGACGGCTTATCTATGTATAGGAGTGTTTTATGTCGAATATTCAAATATTCTGTGCATCCCTGGGCTGCGATAAGAACCTGGTAGATACGGAGAAGATGCTGGGCCTCCTGGGAAAAGAAGGATACCGATTTACTGACGATGAGAGTCAGGCAGATGTGATTTTAGTTAATACCTGCTGCTTTATCGGCGATGCAAAGGAAGAGAGCGTCAACACCATTCTGGAGATGGCCCGATGGAAGGAAGAAGGATCTGCCAAAGCACTGATTGTAACCGGATGTCTGGCCCAGAGGTATAAAGAAGAAATTTTAAAAGAAATACCAGAGGTGGATGCTGTTTTAGGAACCACCTCATGGGAGGATATTGTCCCGGTGGTAAAGGGCCTGATGGAAGAGAAAAAGGAGACCCATGTGACCTGCTTTCACAGCCTGGAGGAACTTTCCGGCACGGGAAAGCCCAGAATTCTTACTACCGGCGGTCATTACGCCTATCTGAAAATCGCGGAAGGCTGCGATAAGCGCTGTACTTACTGTATTATCCCCTACTTGCGCGGGCCATACCGCAGCGTTCCCATGGAGGACCTGGTCCGGGAAGCGGAGGAACTGGCCGGACAGGGGGTGAAGGAGCTGATTCTGGTAGCCCAGGAAACTACTCTCTATGGCGTGGATTTGTATGGAAAGAAATCCATGCCCCAGCTTCTGGAGCGTTTGTCTGGGATTCCGGGAATTTATTGGATACGGATTCAATACTGTTACCCGGAGGAGATTACCGATGAGCTGATTGAGACGATTCACAGCCAGGAGAAGGTCTGCCACTATCTGGATATCCCGATCCAGCATGCCAGCGATTCCATTTTAAAACGTATGGGTCGCAGAACCAATCAGGCACAGCTGCGGCGGATGGTGGAAAAGCTTCGAGAGCGGATTCCGGACATTGCCCTGCGTACTACCCTGATTTCCGGATTCCCGGGTGAAACCCAGGAGGACCATGAAACCCTGATGGAATTTGTGGATCAGATGGAATTTGACCGTTTGGGAGTATTTCCATACTCAGCGGAGGAAGATACGCCGGCATTTTCTTTCCCGGATCAGATTCCGCAGGAACTGAAAGAAAAACGTCGGGATGAGATTATGGAGCTTCAGCAGGAAATCGCCTTTGAGAAGTCCGAAGCCATGGTGGGAAGAGTGCTGACGGTACTGATTGAGGGCAAGGTGGTAGATGAGCCTGCCTATGTGGGACGTACTTATATGGATGCTCCCGGTGTGGACGGATTGATTTTCGTCAATACCGGCGAGGAGCTGATGAGCGGCGATTTCGTCCGGGTCAAAGTGACGGGAGCTGCCGACTACGATTTGATAGGAGAGATTTACGATGAATCTGCCCAATAAATTGACGATTTTGCGAGTATGCATGATTCCGTTTTTTGTAGCGGCTCTGCTCTATGATGACGGAGACAGCCTTTCCATGCGGATTCTGGCGGATGTGATTTTTATCGCGGCCAGCCTGACGGATATGCTGGATGGGAAAATTGCCCGGAAATACAACCTGGTAACCAATTTCGGCAAATTCATGGATCCTTTGGCGGACAAGCTTTTGGTCTGCTCGGCTCTGATCTGCCTGATTGAGCTGGACCAGCTTCCGGCCTGGGTTGTCATTATCATCATCAGCCGGGAGTTCATCATCAGCGGCTTTCGTCTGGTAGCCTCCGACAATGGGGTGGTCATTGCCGCCAGCTACTGGGGAAAATTCAAAACCGTATTTCAGATGACGGCGGTCATCCTGCTGATTCTGGATTTGGATGCTCTGGAACTTCTCAGCCAGATTGTACTGGGAATCGCAGTCATCCTGACGGTGGTTTCCCTGGTGGACTATATTGTGAAGAATCATAAGGTACTGACAGAAGGGAGCATCTAGGATGACGGTAGAGCTGATTTCCGTGGGAACGGAGATTCTTATGGGAAATATTTTAAACAGCAATACGCAGTATCTGGCGGAAAAATGCGCTATGCTGGGCTTCAATCTATACTATCAGGTAACGGTGGGAGATAATTTTGAACGGCTCCGGTCGGTCATTCGAACAGCTCTGGGGCGGTCGGATGTGGTGATTCTCACCGGAGGTCTGGGCCCCACAGAGGACGACTTGACTAAGGAGGCCTGCGCCGCTGTGATGGGGATACCTCTGGTGGAAGATGCCCATACCAAATCCATGATTGAGGCATACTTCCGGAACAATATTTACCGGGAAATCCCGGAAAGCAACTGGAAAATGACCACGGTACCGGAGGGCTCCATGGTTCTGGACAATCACAACGGCATGGCGCCGGGACTGATTCTGGAGAAAGACGGAAAGACGGCTATTCTTCTGCCTGGCCCGCCAGGTGAGCTTTACCCGCTGTTTGAGGAGCAGGTGATGCCATATTTGCAAAAGCGGCGCAGTTCTGTGCTCCTTTCAAAAACCATGAAAATCTGCGGCTATGGAGAAAGCCAGGTGGAGGACCGCCTTTTGGATTTAATCGACGTCCAGTCTAATCCCACCATTGCTACCTACGCTAAGGTAGGGGAGGTCCATGTCCGCCTGACGGCGAGCGCGGCGGACAACGAATCCGCGGCAGCTCTCCTGGAGCCGGTGGCGCAGGAAATCCGCCGCCGTTTTGGAAACAGCATTTATACGGAAGATGAGAAGGTTCCTTTGGAAACGGCCCTGGTGGAGCTGCTGAAGAAGAAAAAACTTACGATCGCCACTGCTGAGAGCTGCACCGGAGGTATGGTATCCGCCCGCCTGGTTAATGTACCCGGCGCCTCTCAGGTATTCATGCAGGGCATGGCAACTTACTCTAATGGGGCTAAGATGCGGCTTCTGGGAGTCCGTGAGGAAACACTGAAAGAGTATGGGGCTGTCAGTGAACAGACCGCCCGGGAAATGGCCAAAGGCGGAGCGGCTGCGGCTCAGACCGACGTATGTGTTTCCATTACAGGTCTTGCGGGACCAGGAGGCGGAAGCCTGCAAAAACCGGTCGGACTGGTATTTATGGCCTGTTGTCTCAAAGGCCAGGTAACGGTGGAACGGTGGCAGTTTAAGGGCAACCGTGAAAAGATTCGGGAGCAGTCTGTAATGAAGGCCATGGATCTGGTCCGCCGCTGTATTTTGGACTTTGCCGACGAAACGGCAGAGCTTTATATCGGAAAGGAGGAGGATTCATGAGCAGGCAAAAACAAATGTTCACTGCGGCTTGTCGATTTTCCTGTCACCGCCTTGTGCTGAATTACTTTACTCTTTGTGAAATACGCCGGGACGAAAAACTTCATTCTGGAAACCAGGAGCTTTTTGCGCAGTTTGAGGATCTGCTGCTCCGGTTTCTCAAGGGAGATTTGGCAGAGAGGCAGATTAGCTGTTTTCGTGACAAGATGATTGGAGAAATGGAACACCTTACATACTGCGTAGACCGTCTATCGCTCCATGAATATGCCATGAACCGGACGGAACCCCGCTTTGTTTCGCAGGAAGACCCGCAGCTTGACAGCACTGAAAAACGAATTAACTGGACCATGGGGTATATTCTTCAGGGAGCGGACTATAGTGAGGTAAACCAACGGATCCGGAATGTTTTGGAAGAGCTTCCCATCCGTTTGACAAACAACCGTTTCTTCGGGCTTTTGCGCCAGGGGCTGTCCGTCTATCAAAAGGGGACTCAGGGAAACTTGGATTCCATAATCGAATTAATCCGCTCCCAGGCATTTTTAATCTCCCCTGAGGGAACCTGGTCTAATCAGGAAGAGGTGGAAGAACTGTTGCGCCCCTTTGAAAAAGCAGACTATCGGAATATGGATTCTGAAACATTTTTCAGTCTGTCCCAGTCCATGAAAGAGGCGGATATCAAGATCAACCGTCTGTCAGACCATCAGCTTTTGCTGATGAGTATGGTGAATGACCTCTATGTCTTAGTTTTAGGCTGCCCCAATTCTTCCATGTCGCTTCAGGAGATGAACCGTTTTCATGAAATCCTTTTTGAGACGATGGATCTGTTTCAAAATGAAAAGAAGAATGAAGCGGATGTCGAGCGGAAGGCTGAAGAGCTGATGGAACCGCTGGAAGGGGGACAGGAATCCTGCTTTGAACAGTGGAAAATGCTGAACTCACAGAAAGAGGAAGGTTCTGAGAACGAGTCTTTAAGCAAAATTCAGCGTCTGCTGTCTACCAGCACTTTTGCTCCCTTGAATCCAAAAGAGGAAAATCAGGCCGCAGTTACCGCGGACTTTTTGGAGAAGAGAATTTCCGAATTGGAAGAGGAGCTGTCTGCTTCCTGGAAGGGCTGCCCACGGCTGATGGTTCGTGGGATGATGGCAAAAATTTTGGCTTCCCTTCCCATCTTTTTTGGAAGTCTGGACCAGCTGCAGGAATATGTTGAAGGCAGCCTGGAAAGCTGCTTGGATGACGGTGAGGCTATTGTATCCATTCATCTGATCCGGGAACAGTCTGAGTGGGATGAGATGTCAGAACGGGAGAAGGGTGATGAAATGGTGGGCTCATCTATATAAAGGCAGGAAAGCGGAGCTTGCTGGAACTGTCTTATTTGAAAAAATTGAAAAAAATGAATTTCTTCCGGAGGTCTATGTGATTACCTCCGGAAGAAAAGGGCATCATTTATTTGAAATCCATCCATCTATGCTTCTGAGGGAAGAAGAGCGGAAACAGGTTATGGTTCTGGGAGTAGCGATTGGATACCAGGAAGCGGCCCAGACCGTTCGGCGGATGGTGGACGATATGGTTCGGGCGACAGGGGGATTCCAGTGGGAGGAGTATATGCGTCAACTGGACGAAACTAGTACCGGACAGACAGGAGAATAGCATGATCCATATATTGCTGCTTATTTTAAAAATTGCCGGTATCCTGCTGCTGGTACTTCTGGGCCTGGTCCTGGCTGCGCTTTTGTGCCTTCTCTTTGTTCCGGTCCGCTACCGTATTCAGGGTTCCCGCCATGGACAGCTTCAGGCCCACGGTCAGCTTTCCTGGCTGCTTCATATCATTACCCTTCACGGCTGGTATCAAAGTCAGGAACTGGAGGTGAAGCTGAAGCTGTTTGGCTTCACCCTCTGGCCCCGGCAGAAGAAGGAGAAAAAAAGAACGGCAGAATCCGTGGAAGAATCCGGACAAGAGGATGGCAGGGAAATTCTTCTTTCCGAAGAACTCGCGCCTCCCAAAGCTGAGGATTCTTCGGACCAGGAATCATTCAACCAAGAGGCGCGGGCACAAAACAAAGAACGAATCCCTTCAAAAACAGAAGAGACTCAGTCCGGGCCGCGAATCGAGTTCAGACGGATATTCAGGAGATTTTCAGAAAAACTTCAAAAAATCAAGTTTTCAATCCTCGGAATTTGTGATAAGCTAAGAAACATAAAGGAGACGGCCGGCAATCTGATCCGATGGATACAGGACGAGGGCAATCAGAAAAATATTCGCTTTTTGGCAGACTGCCTGAAACGGGTTCTAAAGCATGTTTTTCCGAGAAAAGGGACGCTGCGCCTGGTATTCGGTTTCGACGACCCCTCCTCTACCGGTCAGGTTCTGGCTTGGGTCGGTCCTTTTTACCCTTTATATGGACAGATCGTAACCCTTCAGCCGGTCTTTGACCGTTCTATCCTGGAAGGCGAGGGGGATGTCCGGGGAAGAATCCGTCTTTTTACCATTCTTCGTATCGGATTTCAGATCCGGCGCAACCGGGACGTGTGGAACATGCTGAAAAAGCTTCGGCAGTGATGGAATTACGCCAGGCCTCAGGGCCGGAACCAATATTAATTTGAGAGAGAAGAGGACATAGTTATGGCAGATAATCAGTTTTCCTCAACAATGGAGACTCTTTTTAAAGGACTGGAGCAGTTTGTCACCAGCAAGACGGTGGTAGGAGAGCCGGTGCAGGCCGGAGAAGTAACCATCATCCCATTGATTGATGTTACCTGCGGGATGGGAGCCGGGGCCTTTGGGGAGGAGACAAAGAAAAAGCAGAGCGGGGGCGGAGGCATGAGCGCGAAGATGAGCCCAAGTGCCGTTTTGGTAGTTCAGGGAGGAGTTACCCGTCTGATTAACGTAAAGAATCAGGATGCTGTTACCAAAGTCATTGATATGGCTCCTGATCTGATTAACAAATTTTTAGGAGGGAAGCCCCCTGTTTCCGAAGAAACCGCCCGGGCGGCGAAAGAGACGGCCGAGGCCTACGACAGCGGACAGAGCGAGCATATGGATATTCCGGCAGAATAGCAGCTGCCGGAATTTTTTTGGCTGTTTTTATGCGTAAATTTGGAGAGGCGTCTGGCTGAAGTAGCGGAGAAGCTGTTCCTCCAGCGCCTTGGCTGCTTTGGAACGATATCGTCCCGGCGGGTTAGCCAGGGCCAGCTGAACATAGATGCCCTCTTCTCCGATGGAGTAGTAGCTGGCCCCATCCTTATCCTCGCAGCAGGAACGGTAAGTGAACGCCAGCCCCAGGCCGGCCCGGGCCATAGCCGCCGCGATGGGAGCCGTCAGATTGTCGTTGCAGACCTTTGGAACAAGGCCCTTTGCGGCAAATACTTTCCGGGCGCGGTCTCCCAGAATGGTGTCATTGTCGCTTAGTATGTATTCAAATTCTATGGTGTCCTCCAGGTCGATGTAACAGTGGCGTACACCATCTTTTTCTGTCTCCTTTACGCGGCGACAGACCGGATGATCTTTTGGAACGACCAGTACGATTTCATCCTTCAGAAGGTTTCGGGTGTCGGCCTTCAGTTTGGCAAAGGGCAGAACCACCAGAGCAAGATCAACCCGCCCTTCGATCAGCTGCTGCTCCAGGGCCATGCTGTTGGCTTCGTGGATTTCTACCTGAACGCTGGGATAGAGTTTTTTGAAATCACAGACTACCTTTGGAAGCAGATATCCGCCCCGGAAGGTGCTGACGCCGAAGGTTACCTTTCCGGTTTTCAATCCCTCCGTATCAGAAATCTTGGCTTTCAGCTGATGATATTCCAGAAGCATTTTCTGAGCCACTTCAATGGCGATTTTTCCGGATTCCGTGGGGCGCACGCCGCTGGAGGTCCGGATGAAGAGGGTTCCTCCCAGCTCCGCTTCCATTGAATGAAGGGACTGGCTTAAGCTGGACTGGGCCATAAACAGACGCTCCGCTGCTTTGGATATGCTTTTCTCCTCCGCAATGGCAATCAAATATTCCAGTTCTTTCAGTTCCATTTTGATACCTCCTTCAATAGCCATCGGAAATTCCGATGTGCCCTATTGGATATTCCTGGTTTCCGTTTTTCCTTAAAAAGTATATAATAAATAACAGCAAAAAACAAGGAATCGGGCAGCAGATTGATGAAAAAATCATCGGCTCCCGGGAAAGGAGAGAACATTTTATGGAAAAAGTGTCATTAAAAGGGGTCATTGATATGCATGTACATACCAACCCGGATCTCCGTCACAGAGCCTACGACGACTTTGAGCTGACGGATGCCGCAATCCGTGTTGGCGCCAGAGCAATCGTGATCAAGACACATCAGGGTGTGACCATGGATCGTGCCTATCTGTGCAACGAGTACAACAAGCGGGTCAACAAGGGAAATAACAATTTCACCATGTTTGGCAGTATTACCCTGAACAAGCAGGTAGGAGGAATCAATCCCTATGCGGTTGAGCCTGCATTAAAGCTGGGAGCGAAGGTTGTATGGCTTCCCACGATGTCTGCTGTGAATCACATTCAGAAGATGAAGGGGGATATGTCCAGAGCAGTGGAGGTAGTGCGGGATGGAAAAATCGTTCCTGAGTTAAATGATGTATTCCAGCTGATCAAGGATCACGACGCAGTTCTGGGAACAGCTCATGTGTCTCCGGAAGAATGTTTTGTTGTGGTGGAAGCGGCCAGAAATGCCGGCCTGAAAAAAGTCGTTGTAACTCATCCGGAGTGGTGGATTGTAGGCATGAGCGTAGAGGATCAGGTCCGTCTTGTGAAAGATTATGATGTAATTCTGGAGCGCTGCTATGCGCAGAATATGGGCGGCGGAAAGTACAAGAGCAATCTGCCGGACAACCTGGAAATTATTAAGACGGTCGGCTATAAGAACGTGATGGTAGATACCGACGGAGGACAGGTGGAGAATCCTCATTGGGAGCTGGCCATCGAGGAGTACATGCAGTATCTGGTTGATCATGGCATCCCCATGGAGCAGGTAAATTATATGACTCATACAATTCCTGCCGGTCTTTTGGGAATCGAAGATTAATCTGCATGTAAATCAAGGAGGGTTTAATAGATTATGTTAAGCGTTATAATTGTTGCTTCAATCGCCTTGGCGGTTTTCCTGGGCTACAAAACAGGCTACAATACAGGATTTTTCTGTATCGTCTTCGCCTATCTGATCGGCTGCTTCGCTGTCGGCATGAGTACCAAAAGCCTGATTGCATCATGGCCTACCAGCACCATGTTCGTAATCCTTTCTGTTTCCCTGTTTTATAACTTTGCGGCTGTAAACGGTACTCTGGAAAAACTTTCCAGTATGCTGCTGTATGCCTGTCGTAAGTTCCCGGGACTGCTGCCGTACGCGCTGTTTCTGGTAGCGGTTATACTGTCCGTTATGGGCGCCGCTTATTTTACGGTACTGGCTTTCCTGGCTCCGATTACCATGGCAATCTGTGAAGAGTCCAAGATGGATAAGCTGACTGGCGCCGTTGCCATCAACTGCGGCGCTCTGGCCGGAGGAAACTTCCCCACCGGAGCCCTGGGCGTTGTATTCCGCGGACTGATGGACACTGCTTATGCGGATAACCCCGATATCCCGGCTGCGGATTCATTCTCTACAGAGTTTATGATTTTCGGCCTGGCTATCGTGTTCTCTGTTATCCTGATTACTATTTTCCGCTTTGGATTTAAGGAAAACCGCGAAATCGGAAAGGGCATTACCTTTAAGAAGCCCGAGCCTTTTGATGACAAGCAGAGAAAAACCTTTACCCTGATGATTCTGATGATGATCGCTGTTCTGGTATTCCCCATCATGAAGATGATCATGCCTTCCAACGAGACCATTAGTTCCATCGCCGGTATGATCGATGTAGGTCTGGTTGCTTTTATCTTTACCGTAATCGCGCTGCTGTTAAAACTGGCTCCTCAGAAAGAGGTTATTGCTAAGGTTCCGTGGAATACCATTCTGATGATCGCAGGAGCAGGAATGCTGATCGCTGTAGCTGTTGAGGCTGGTACCATCAATCAGCTGTCCAACTGGATCGGCGCGAATGTACCGGTATTCCTTGTACCGCTGGCATTCAGCATTGTAGCCGCTATCATGAGCTTCTTCAGCTCTACCACAGGCGTTGTTACCCCGGCTCTGTTCCCGCTGATTCCGGCTCTGGCTGTTGCTACCGGACTGAATCCGGTAACCCTGTTCGCCTGCACCGTACTGGGCGCGCAGAGCAGCGCAATCAGCCCCTTCTCCTCCGGAGGAAGCCTGATCCTGGGCTCCTATGGTAATGACGAGGAGCGGAACAAACTGTTCAACCGTCTGATGTTTGTGGCAGTTCCCATCAGCATCTGCGTATGCGCGGTTTACAACTTCATTGTTGCGATGGCTCTGTAATTGATAAAAAGGTCCCTGGCGGAATATCCGTCGGGGACTTTTGGTCAGCAGCAGAAAAGATTGTAGCCCAGGATCAGGCAGCCTGCAATAAAAAGGATTGTGAAGATATTTTCCGGAATGAAGAGAAAAAGGGCCATTCCTGCTCCAAAGCAGAAGAGCATTAGTCCGCAGATTCGTTTCACGACTGCCTCCTTTCGATCGATCATATGATTGCCGGATTGCTTTGTGCTACGCGCTCCTGAATTGTTATCTGGTATCATCATATGCAGAAATATTTTTTTGATTACTGCTTGACATATTTAAAACTCATGATAAAATATTATTTGTACATAAAATTTACAAAATTTTGGAAGCATAGCTCAGCCGGGATGAGCGTTCGCCTCACACGCGAAAGGTCAGGAGTTCGAGCCTCCTTGCTTCCACGAAAGAGAGCCTCCGCGTAAGCGGAGGCTTTTTGGGCTTTTAGGACCGTTTTCTGCAAAAAACAGATGCAAAAAGCTCCGGCAGCTGCCGGAGCCCGACTCATTTTTGATTGAAATTACGCTCTCTCAACTAAGCCAGAACGTAAGCAGGAAGTACATACGTACATTCTCTGGGTTCCGCCGTTGACTTTAACCCTAACAGATTTTACGTTCGCTTTCCACATCTTGTTGGCTCTTCTATGAGAATGGCTCACGCTGTTACCAAAATGAGCTGCCTTTTCGCAGATTGCACACTTAGCCATACTTGCACCTCCTTAATTACGTTACTTGGATTTAAGCATAAAAATCCACAACACATGTATGATACCAGAAACTCTCAAAATTTGCAAGCGAAAATAACAAAAAATTTATTTCTTTTTTTCTGAAAATAGTGTATACTGTGTCTAAGCATTACTTTATGCTTGGAAATTGCGTGACACACCATCGATTTTTATACCCTGCCGGCTGTTCCTGCCTGTAGGAAAGATGAAACAACCGGCAAGCAAAAAGAGAGGGGGAATACAGGAATGAAGGGGAAAATCAGCAATCAGCTGGGGGAAATTCAGATCGGTCCCGAGGTGATCGCGCTTTATGCGGGAACCACCGCAGTAGAGTGTTTTGGAATCGTGGGGATGGCGGCGGTCAGCATGAAGGACGGTCTGGTAAAGCTTCTGAAGAAGGAGAGCCTGACTCACGGCATTAACGTACAGATAAAAGACAACCGTATTTCCGTGGATTTCCATGTCATTGTATCTTATGGCGTCAGCATCTCGGCTGTCTGCGACAACCTGATTGAAAGCGTGAAATACAAATTAGAAGAATTCACCGGCATGGAAGTGGAGAAGATCAACGTCTATGTGGAAGGTGTAAGAGTGATTGATTAAGGAGGAAGTGACCAGTGGTTACCAATACGATTGACGCTGTCCAGCTGCGTCAGGCATTTCTGGCTGCCGCAAAAGGGCTGGAAGCGAAAAAAGAATGGATTAACGAGCTGAATGTTTTTCCTGTGCCGGACGGTGATACCGGTACCAACATGACGCTGACGATACTGTCAGCGGCAAAGGAGGTTGCCGCACTGGAGGATCCGGACATGAAGGCATTGGCAAAGGCCATTTCTTCCGGTTCCCTGCGAGGCGCCAGAGGCAATTCCGGTGTGATTCTGTCTCAGCTGCTGAGAGGCTTTACCAGAGAAATCCAGGAAGCGGAGCAGATTGATCCTTCCGTTTTATCCCGGGCTATGGTACGTGGAACAGAAACCGCCTACAAGGCTGTTATGAAGCCCAAGGAAGGAACCATTCTGACAGTTGCAAAAAGCATGTCTGATAAAGGAGTGGAGCTGGCGGAACAGACCGAAGATATCCTGGAGATGATCCGGCTGGTGATTGAAGCAGGAGAGGATGCCCTTCGCCAAACCCCGGAGCTTCTTCCTGTGCTAAAAGAGGCCGGGGTAGTGGACTCCGGAGGACAGGGATTGATGGAGGCTGTAAAAGGCGCCTACGATGGCCTGACCGGAAAAACCGTGGATTTTGATTTGACTTCTCAGGAATCTTCTGACCAGGCTGCGTATGAAAAAAAAGAGGATTCCGGGGCTCACCTTTCAAAAGCAGCTCTTTCGGATGAACCGATTCTTTTCGAATATTGTACAGAGTTTATGATCCGTCCGGAACACGGTTTTACAGCCCATGACGAGCAGGAATTAAAAGACTATCTTTCCTCCATTGGCGATTCCCTTGTAGTGGTTTCGGATGACGAGATTGTCAAGGTTCATGTTCATACCAATCATCCCGGATTAGCTTTTGAAAAGGGCTTATCCTACGGTCCTTTGTCTAAAATGAAGGTTGACAACATGCGGGAGGAACACGAGGAGCGTCTGATCCGCAATGCGCAGCAGATTGCAAGTCTTTCAAAGGAGAAGCCCGTACAAAAGCCCTATGGCTTTATCGCCGTATCCAGCGGCGAAGGTCTGGGAGAAATTTTTCACGGAATAGGCGCCGACCTGATTATTGAGGGCGGTCAGACCATGAATCCAAGCACGGAGGATCTCCTGAATGCGGTCGCAAAGGTACCGGCGGATACAATTTTTATCCTTCCCAATAATAAGAATATTATTATGGCTGCCCAGCAGGCGGCTCAGCTGTCAGAGAAAAAGAAGGTCGTTGTGATTCCTTCCAAGACGATTCCCCAGGGAATTACCGCTCTGGTCAATTTTATGCCGGATCTGTCCCCGCAGGAAAATAGTCAGAACATGATCCGTGAGATGGAGCAGGTAAAAACTCTGCAGGTAACCTATGCAGTGCGCAGTACGGTAATTGACGGCCATGAAATTCATGAGGGAGACCGGATCGCTTTGGGCGATCATGGGCTTCTGGCTGCAGGGCAGTTTTCGGAAGAAACCGCGCTGGAAGCTTTAAAACATATGGTTGACAGTTCAAACGAACTGATCACGATTTATCGCGGCTGCGACGCGGAAAAAGAAAAGGCGGAAAAACTTGCAGATCTGATTCAGGAAGAGTTTCCTCAGGTGGAAGTAGATCTCCAGCAGGGCGGTCAGCCAGTATATGATTATCTGATCTCAGTAGAATAAATAAAAGGAGAATAAATTTATGAATGATATGATGAACCAAACCTATTCACAGACTTCAGCCTATGGCGAGAGTCTTGGAAGATACACTGCCAAAACTTTCGGATGGATGTTTGCAGGACTTTTATTTACTTTCGCGATCTCCGTGGCTCTGAGCGTAAGCGGAGGAATCCTGTATCTGCTTTATATTCCGGCTCTTCCTTATATCCTTTTGATCGCGGAGCTGGGGGTGGTATTTTATCTCAGCGCCCGGATCGAGAAAATGAGCGTTGGAACAGCCAGAGCTATGTTCTTTGTTTACGCGGCTTTAAACGGTGTGGTTTTTTCCGTCTATTTCCTGATCTTCCATGTGACGGTGCTGATGGGAGTGTTTTTTATCACGGCCCTGTTCTTTGGCATTATGGCGCTGATCGGATATTTTGGAAATATTAATTTCGGATCCATTCGTCCCTTTATGATGGGCGGACTGATCTTTCTGTGCGGTTTCTGGATTCTAAGCCTGTTTATCAATTTGAGCCAGTTTGAAACCATGGTATGTACAGTTGGCATTTTCTTGTTCCTTCTGTTTACTGCTTATGATACAAAGAAGATCCAGGCCTACTATGCGCATTTTGGCAGCGTGCCGGAAATGGCCGCAAAGGCTTCCATTTTTTCCGCTCTTCAGCTTTATTTGGATTTTATCAATCTGTTCCTTTATATTCTTCGTTTTGCAGGAAACAAGCGTAATTAAATTACGTTCGGGAGGATTTAAGTATGTTGATCGGAGCTTTGGAAGCAGGCGGAACAAAGATGGTCTGTGCTGTCGGCAAGGAGGACGGTTCTGTTTTGGAGCAGGTGTCCATCCCGACGACTACGCCGGAGGAGACGATTCCGCAGATTTTGGATTACTTTAAAAGCAAAGAGATCGGAGCGCTGGGGGTCGCCGCTTTTGGTCCGGTGGATGTTAAGCCCGCTTCCCCTACCTATGGATTTATTTTAAACACCCCAAAGATCCCATGGCGCAACTGCGATCTTCTGGGTCAGCTGAAGAGGGAACTTGCAATTCCCATTGGGCTGGATACGGATGTAAACGGCTCCTGTCTGGGCGAGATGACCTATGGCTGTGCCAGAGGACTGGAAAATGTAATTTATATTACCATCGGAACCGGGGTGGGAGTAGGAGTCTGCTGCGGCGGCAAGCTGGTTCACGGCATGCTTCATCCGGAAGGCGGTCATATCCTTTTATCCCGTCATCCCAAAGACCCCAAAGGAGGGATCTGCCCCAATCACCCCAACTGCCTGGAAGGCTTCGCCTGCGGTCCTTCCATTGAGGCGCGGTGGGGAAAAAAGGCAGCCGAGCTGGCCGACGAGCCTTTGGTGTGGGAAATCGAGAGCTATTATATTGCTCAGGCTCTGGTAGATTTTATCATGATCCTTTCTCCTCAGAAAATTATTCTGGGCGGAGGCGTTATGCATCAGGAACAGCTGTTTCCGCTGATCCGCCGTCAGGTGAAGGAGATGGTCGGAGGCTATCTGAGCACTCCGGAACTGGAGGATCTGGAACATTATATCGTTCCCGCCAGTCTTGGAGGGGATCAGGGGATTATGGGCTGTATTAAGCTGGGGTTGAATGCATTATGCTGAACAGCCAGCCGATCAGCTCTCTAAAGGGAATTGGAGAGAAGACGGCAAAGCTGTATGAAAAGCTTGGAGTCTTCACGATTGCGGATCTTCTTTCCGATTATCCCAGAGAATATGATACCTTTGAACCCCCGGTTCCAGTCGGAAATCTGATGGAGGATCAGGTTATGGCGGTCTGCGCCTCCTTGACGAAGGCGCCGGATCTCGTCCGATTCAACCGAATGCAGATGGTTTCCGTCTATATTCGTGACATCACCGGCTCCCTTCAAATTGTGTGGTTTAATATGCCTTATATGAAGAGCAATTTAAAACCAGGTATATTTTACGTTTTTCGCGGGAGAGTCGTCCGCAAGCGTGGCCGCCTGATGATGGAGCAGCCGGAGGTGTACTCCAAAGAGGCCTATGATGAACTGGCTCCTTCTATGCAGCCAGTTTACAGCCAGACAAAAGGCCTTGGAAACAAGGCGATCGTCAAAGCTCTTCGCCAGGCCCTTGAGTCGAGAACGCTGGAACGGGAATATATGCCGTCCTACATACGTAAGAAGCATCAGCTGGCGGAGATCAATTATGCGGTGGAGCACATCCATTTCCCCGAAGATCAAAGCCAGCTGCTCTTTGCCAGAAAGAGGCTGGTATTTGACGAATTTTTCTTTTTCCTGACGGGTGTTCGCAAGCTGAATGAGAGAAAAGCGGATCGGACTTCCTCCTATGTAATGAAACCGTCGGATCAGGTGAAAACCTTTTTGAATCGTCTGCCATATAAGCTGACCCAAGCCCAGATGAGGACCTGGAGTGAAATTCTGACAGATCTCAGCGGCGGATTGATCATGAATCGCCTGATCCAGGGCGATGTGGGATCCGGAAAAACGATTGTGGCTTTCCTGGCATTGCTGACGGCGGCATATAACGGCTTTCAGGCGGCTTTGATGGCTCCTACGGAGGTTCTGGCAAGGCAGCATTACGAATCCCTTAGTCAAATGCTGTCCAAACAGGGGATGGAGATTCGGACGGTTTTAATTACCGGCTCCATGAACGCAAAGGAAAAGCGGGAGGCATATGAGAAAATACGCAGCCACCAGGCAGATTTGATTATCGGAACCCATGCCCTGATCCAGGAGAAGGTGGAGTATGATAATCTGGCTCTTGTGATCACGGACGAGCAGCATCGGTTTGGCGTAGGACAGCGGGAATTATTTTCCGATAAGGGAAAGGATCCTCATATATTGGTAATGAGCGCCACGCCGATTCCCCGAACTTTAGCCATCATTCTCTATGGAGATCTGGATATTTCCGTAATTGATCAATTGCCCCAGGGGCGTCAGCCTATCAAAAACTGTGTCGTCAATCCTCAGTGGAGGCCTAAAGCTTATGATTTTATCCGAAAGCAGGTGGAGGAGGGGCGTCAAGCCTATGTCATCTGTCCTATGGTGGAACCCAGTGAGCTTCTGGAAGCGGAAAACGTGCTGGATTACACAAAAAAACTGAGAAAAGAGCTGCCTTCTTCTATCACCGTGGAATATCTCCACGGACAGATGAAAGGAAAAGAAAAAAATGCCGTTATGGAGCGGTTTGCCTCAGGGGACGTCCAAGTCCTGGTGTCTACTACGGTAATTGAAGTGGGGGTCAATGTGCCGAACGCTACGGTGATGATGATAGAAAATGCCGAGCGTTTTGGCCTGGCTCAGCTGCACCAGCTGCGAGGACGGGTTGGAAGAGGGGATTTTCAGTCCTATTGCATCATGGTCAACTGTTCCGGGGAGGAGGGCGTCAGCAAACGTCTGGATATCTTAAACCATTCTAACGATGGATTTTATATTGCCTCACAGGATCTGAAGCTGCGTGGTCCCGGTGATATTTTTGGAATGCGTCAGAGTGGCGATCTGGAATTTAAGCTTGCGGATATCTTTACGGATGCGCCACTTTTAAAATCTGTCTCTGAAGAGGTAAACCAGCTTTTGGATCAGGACCCGGAGCTGTCTCGTCCTGAGCACCAGGAGCTGAAGCAAAAGCTGGATTCCTATATAGAAAAAAAGTACGAGAAACTGATTCTTTAACCAGATAATGCGGCTGTAAAGCAGCTGTGTGAAAGGAGTGTTTTTATGAACGAGACTATTCAAACCATTTTAACCAGAAGAAGCATTCGTTCCTTCAAAGAACAGCCCATTGCGAAAGAAGATCTGGATCTGATGATTCAGGCAGCCCTTCACGCGCCCAGCGGTATGGGACTGCAGACATGGCAGTTTACAGTGATAACTAATCCGGAAAAGATTCAGAGCCTGGCCAAGGCTATTTCTTCTGTGCTGAACCGTTCCGGATACGACATGTACCGTCCGGCAGCTTTGATTATCCCTTCCAATCAGAAGGACAGCCATTTTGGAAAAGAAGACGACGCCTGCGCTCTGGAAAATATCTTTCTGGCGGCTCATTCCCTGGGGATTGGCCCTGTTTGGATCAATCAGCTTCAGGGAATTTGCGACGAACCCGCAGTTCGCGCTATTTTAAAAGAATTCCGGATTCCGGACGATCATATCGTTTACGGCATGGCTGCCCTGGGATATGCCGCTGCCGCTCCTTCTGAGAAAGAACGGATCGGAAAAGTTGTGTTCATCCAATAAAAAAGAACTCTCCGGACCGCAGATTGACAGTCCGGGGAGCTCTTTCATTTCATCTGGCGGAAAGCTTTACTTTCCGGCCATCTGACGCTCCTGTGCCTCGATCATTTTTTTAACCATATAACCGCCCACAGAGCCGTTCTGCGCTGAGGTCAGATTTCCGTTATATCCATTGCTTAACGGCACGCCAAGTTCATTTGCAACTTCCATCTTGAACTTGTCCATTGCTTCTTTAGCCTCAGGCACGTTTGTTTTGTTGGAATTGTTTGTCATAAATAACACCCTCCTTATTGTGGTTTTGCCGTCTGCCGTTTTTGGCCGGCGGCTTGTTTTGTGTTACAATGCTATTATGTGTGAATTCAGATGAAATACACTAGAAGGTTCTGCGTAAACTGCCAAAACTTAGGAAAGGCCGTATACAGTGTTTTTTTGAGAGAAGCGCAAAAAAAACTTGTTTTAAAGGCATTTTCATATTATACTTGTGTGGATGGAAAAATAAAGGAGTACAGTTAATGAGAGTGATTGCCGGCAGCGCCAGAAGGCTGCTTTTAAAAACGCCGGAAGGCATGGACACAAGACCCACAACAGACCGTATTAAAGAAACCTTATTTAATATGCTGCAGCCGCGGATTCCGGGCTGCAGATTTCTGGATCTGTTTTCAGGAAGCGGCGCCATTGCGATTGAAGCTTTAAGCAGAGGCGCCAGGGAAGCGGTTCTGGTCGAAAATCAGAAAGAAGCCTTAAGATGCATTCGTGAGAATCTTTCCAGCACTCATTTGGAGGACCGGGCAAATGTAATGGAGGGCGACGTCTTTGTCTGCTTGAAACGGCTGGAAGGGCGCTGTGAGCCATTTGATATTATTTTTATGGATCCGCCTTATAATCATGATCTGGAACGTCGGGTATTATCCTGTTTGAAAAATTTCTCCCTGTCAACCGGGCAGACGCTGTTTGTGATGGAGGCTTCTAAGAATACGGATTTTTCCTGGCTGAACGAAGAGGGTTATGCGCTGGTCCGGGATAAAGAATATAAAACCAATCGGCATGTATTTGCCGTGAGAAAAGAGGAGTAGATGAAAACAGCAGTATACCCCGGGAGTTTTGACCCGGTTACTATGGGACATTTGGATATTGTGGAACGTACATCCCAAATTTTTGATAAAGTAATTATTGGAGTTTTGAATAATCGGGCAAAATCTCCATTGTTTTCCGTTGAGGAACGTGTTAATATGTTAAAAGAGGTTACCGCAGACCTTCCGAATGTGGAGGTTCAGTCTTTTGCGGGTCTTTTGATTGATTTTGTGCGGAAAAATGAGGCTCAGATTATTGTCCGCGGACTGCGGGCAATTACAGATTTCGAGTATGAGCTTCAGATGGCCCAGACCAACCGGGTTATGGCTCCGGAAGTAGATACTTTGTTTTTAACCACAAATCTGAGATATTCTTATTTGAGTTCCAGTATCGTTAAGGAGATCGCGGCCGGAGGCGGAGATATTTCCGCATTTGTTCATCCTTATGTAGCAGAACGGATGAGGATGAAACTTTCCAAGTAAATGGAATTTAATCGTGTCAGGAAATGAGGAGAAAGGGAAATGATGAGCAGAATTGAGCAGTTAATCAGTGAAATTGAGGAGTATATCGATTCCTGTAAATATCAGGCACTGTCCAATACAAAGATCATTGTCAACAAGGAGGAATTAGAGGAACTTCTGGTGGAATTGCGCCTGCGTATTCCGGATGAAATCAAAAAGTACCAGAAGATCATCAGCCAGCAGGATACTATTCTGGGAGAGGCCCAGGCTCAGGCGGATGCGATTATGTCGGATGCCAAGAAACAGGCTGATTCCATGGTTGCCGAGGCGAACGCTCAAACCAGTGAGATGGTCAATGAACATGAAATTATGCAGAGAGCCTACGCCCACGCAAACGAGGTGGTGGAACAGGCCAATATGCAGGCTCAGGCCATTGTAGATCAGGCGGTCAATGATGCGAATGCCATTCGTCAGGGTTCGATCCAGTATACCGATGATATGCTGAACAGCCTTCAGACTATCATCAACCATACTATGGAGGGAGCCAGAGGACGGTTTGACTCTTTGATGAATTCTCTTCAGTCCAGTTATGATATTGTCTCCTCCAACCGCAAGGAGTTGGCAGGAGGGCTGACCCGTCCGGAAGAAGCGGAGGGGCAGAATCCTCCTCAGCCGGATGAACAGAAGTAAATTCCTTAGAACCTGAGGAATATTGTCATCAGGATCCCTGATAAAACGCCATGGAGGCATTTCCACAGTACATAATCCCGAATCGAAAGTTCGGGATTTTTTAATACGCTTTTTACTTGAAAAATTCCTGACAGCCCGCCGAAGGAAACGGCAGCAGCAGTTAAAGGAAGGCATGCTTTCGTCGGCATGGAAGCGCACAACGCCCTTATTCCGGTGGTAATTTCCAGAATTCCCATGAGAACCGCAGAAACCACAGGGGAGGAAAGAAAGTGTTCCAGATAGGCGGAGGCAATGGAAAAGAGCATAATATACCCGCCGATCCGAATCATAGTCTCAAAGGAGCTCATCATGTGCCGGTCAAAAGAAAAGGGCGCTGTTTTGGAAGGCGGCGGAATATTTTTTGTTGGAGCTGAAGTCCAGCCATAGCGCTTTTTGGACAAAAAGGATAAAAGGAAAATGGGGAGATAGACGGAGGCAAGAAGGGGAAGGGCACAGTTGCCGGTCCCGGCTTCTTTCAGCTGCGCTGCGGTATAGCCCAACAGGAACATGGGGCTGGGATGGCTGCAGATCGCTAAAAGATACCGGCTTTGACGCAGACTGATCCGCCCGCCGTTCAGAAATTCTCCGTCCAGTTTTGCACCCATGGGATATCCGCATAGCAGCCCGCACACCATTACAAAGGCCCCGTCGCTGCTTAAACCGAAAAAACGCTTTAAAATCGGAAACACAGGGCGGATTAAAAGATCCGTAGCCTGAAGTCCTACTACGACGCCGGTTCCAATCATAAAGGGAAGAAGAGCGGGTACTACTGCATTTCCCCAAAGGGCCAGGCCATCCGCAGCGCCTTTGGCGGACAGAGAGGGATTGAGAATCAGGAAAAGCAGAAACAATACTGCCAAAAGACGGCCGACGGATTTTTTCATAAGCACCTGAATAGAATACCTTTAGAATTACTATATGGCGGCAGGGACAGCTCTATGATTTTGATTTTACTGATTCTGGTGATCTTTCAGTCTATAATCACCCAGTATTTCACAGACAATCCGGATTTTTACCAGCTGGGTACAGATACATGGGAGAGCGATGATTTTCGGGCTATGCGGCTGGGAGAAGGGGTATGTTCTATGGCGGAACTGGATGGAGAGGCGGTTGCGGCCTTGATGATTCAACACGATTATGACCTGCGGGCTCTGCTCGCAGAGGATCTGTCCTGGGATCCTTCGGACCTTTTGTCCAGACGTCCTGGGGATTACCAGCGTTTGAGTCAGGCCTACGAGACGGTATTTCAGGATCTGCAGTGCTTCCCGGTTCCTGTCAGCTTAAACCCGGATACGCCGGATATTACTTATGAAGATGGATGGCAGGACTCCAGAACTTTTCCCTCTTCCGAACAGACCGGAGGGGAAGCAAAAGGTACGGGACGGGTTCACGAGGGCTGTGATTTGATGGGAGAGGAGCGTCCAAGCGGATTCTATCCGGTGGTCAGCATCAGCGATGGAATCATCGAGCAGGATGGCTGACCCTGGGAGGCTGGCGTCTGGGTATTCGAAGCCCCGGGGGCCTGTATATCTATTATGCCCATTTAAATCGCTATGCCAGAGACTGGAAAGCCGGCGATTCGGTGGCCGCAGGGGAATTGCTGGGATACATGGGGGACAGCGGCTACGGTGAGAAGGGAACTGTGGGAGAGTTTCCCGTTCACCTTCATCTGGGAATTTACATGGAAACGGACCATTATGACGAAATGAGTGTCAATCCTTATTGGCTCCTGCGTTTCCTGGAAAAGAAACGTCTGGTCTACCAATACTAAATGGAAAAAACTCTGTTATTTTGTGGTAAGATGTGATAAACTTCAACCGATGGAACAAAAGAGGAAAGGAAATATTATGAAAACCGATTTTCTGCCCGAGGCATTCTTAAAAGAGATGAAAGGGCTTTTGAAGGATTCCTATCCGGACTATCTGGCCTGTTTCAAAGAGCAGCCCTTTGCCGGTCTGCGGGCCAATACACTGAAAATTTCCGGCGAAGAGCTTCGTACACTTCTTCCCTGGAAATTAAGTCCTGTGCCTTGGACTCCGAATGGCTATTATATTGAAGATCCCGGGTCCCGGCCATCTCTTCATCCGGCTTACAGCGCTGGTTTGTATTATTTGCAGGAGCCCAGCGCCATGGCCCCGGCAGCGGTGCTTCCGATCGAACCTGGACAGCGGGTACTGGATTTGTGCGCCGCGCCTGGCGGGAAGAGCACACAGCTGGCTGCAAGACTGAAGGGGGAAGGGGTTCTGGTTTCCAATGATATCAGCCCCTCCAGGGCCCGAGGGCTTTTGAAAAATCTGGAAATGACCGGAGCGTCTTCCATCTGTGTGACTGCGGAAGCTCCGGAAAAACTGGAAAAGCAATGGTCCGGTTGGTTTGACCGTATTTTGGTAGACGCTCCCTGCTCCGGCGAAGGCATGTTCCGAAAAGAGCCGGAGATGGTCAGGGACTGGAAGGAAAGAGGACCTTCCCACTATAGCCCCATTCAAAGGAATATTCTGCTGCAGGCCGCGCGGATGCTGCGCCCCGGAGGAATGCTTTTATACTCTACCTGTACATTTTCCGCGGAGGAAGACGAGGGTTCCGTTTCCTGGCTTTTAGAAAACGATTCTGAGATGAGATTGCTGTTTTTAGATCCAAATGTGGTGCCAGGCAGTGCGGAGAGTGAGATTCTTCCGGGAACTCTGCGGCTTTTCCCCCATCTTCTTCGTGGAGAGGGACACTATCTTGCACTTCTTCAAAAAAGTGGAGATACCCGGAATCAGAATATATCCCAAATTAGCGCTGCCGATGAGCTTCCTGGAATTTTATGTGAAAATCAGGAGGTGTGGAGCTTTCTTTCGCAGATTCCCCTCTTTGCGGATGCCGGTCTGAGGCTGAGACTAATGGAAACAGGCGGTCCGAAGGGGAAGGGGCGAGGAAGAGATCGCAGAAAAGAGCGGCTTTCTTTTGAAGAAACCCAGGGTGAAGTCTATCTTCTTCCAAAAGAGATGCCGGCCTGGCATTCGCTGCGTTTTTTGAGAACCGGACTTCATGTCGGCAGTTTAAAGGAAGGCAGGTTTGAACCGTCCCAGGCTTTGGCAATGGCCCTGAAAAAAGAAGAGTATCCTCTCACCTGGAATTTGGATTTTGAAGATGAACGGGTGCTTCGCTATCTGCGGGGCGAGACCCTCCTTTTAAAAGATGAAGAAGAGGAGATGGAGGGATGGATTCTGGTTTTGGCCGGGGGATTTCCTTTGGGCTGGGCCAGAGGAAAAGGGAAGACCTTAAAGAATAAATATTATCCCGGATGGAGAAGGATGTAGAGAAACTAAACCAGAAGGAAGTGAAAGTTTATGACAAAAGCCAGGTCCATGCGTCTGGACAAGTTTTTGGCTGAGATGGGCGTTGGTTCCCGCAGCCAGGTAAAGGAGATAGCAAAAAAGGGGCGTGTACGCCTCAACGGCAGGGTGGTGTCCGATCCCAGCATAAAACTGGATCCGGATCTTGATTTGGTGGAATTGGACGGAGAGCCGGTGGCATATGCTCAGGTGGAATATTTTATGTTGAATAAGCCTGCCGGTGTGGTTTCCGCCACGGAGGACAGCCGGTATCCGGTAGTAACGGATCTGATCAAGACTTCTTTGAGAAAGGATCTGTTTCCGGTGGGACGTCTGGATCTGGACACGGAAGGCCTTCTGCTTCTCACCAACGACGGGCAGCTGGCCTACAGCCTTCTCTCCCCTAAACGTCATGTAGATAAGGTTTATTATGTGGAATATCAGGGAGATCTTCCAACGGATACCAAAGAGCAGCTTGCCGAAGGACTGGTTCTGGAGGACGGCACAAAAACCCTCCCTGCCTGCTGGAAACAACAGGGGGAAGCCAGCGGCTGTCTTACCATACAGGAGGGAAAATTCCACCAGGTAAAACGGATGTTTGAAGCTCTGGGCTGTCAGGTTACGTACTTAAAACGGCTGTCTATGGGGTCTTTGAAGCTGGATCCGTCTTTAAGGCCCGGGGAGTATCGCGCCCTGACTTCTCAGGAGCTGGAGAATTTAAAAGAAAGGAACGCAAGACATGAAGACTGATGACATCAAAGGTGTTATTTTCGATCTGGACGGAACTTTAGTGGATTCCATGTGGATGTGGAAAGCCATTGATATTGAATATCTTGGGAAACGGAATCTGGACTGCCCTGAGGATCTTCAGAAAAAAATCGAAGGCATGAGCTTTTCTGAAACTGCGGCCTATTTTAAGGAGCGTTTCCAGCTTCCGGATTCCTTGGAGGAGATTAAGGAAGAGTGGATCCGCATGTCCTTGGACAAATATAAATATCAGGTGCCGCTAAAGCCGGGAGCCAGAGGCTTCCTGGAGTTTTTAAAAGAAAAGAATATTCCCATGGGAATCGCTACCAGCAATGGCCAGGCAATGGTAGACGGGGTTTTGGATTCCCTGAAAATTCGTCATTTTTTTGATTCTGTGGTAACCGCCTGCCAGGTAAAGGCAGGAAAGCCGGCGCCGGATATTTACCTGTACGTGGCTGGGAAGCTGCAGGTGGCGCCTGAGAATTGTCTTGTTTTTGAGGACGTTCCTGCAGGCATCATGGCAGGAAAGGCTGCGGGTATGACGGTTGTGGCCATGGCAGACGAGTTCTCCCGCCATATGGAGGAGGAAAAACGCCGGCTGGCTGATTACTGGGCCCAGGATTTCAATCAGGTTCTGGAAGAAATACGGTCTTCTTGAATAGCGAAACAGGAGGAATGCACATATGCAAATTGCAGTCGTAACCGGAGCTACATCCGGAATGGGCAGGGAAATGGTCCTGCAGCTTTCCGACCATTTTCCCTTTGATGAAGTTTGGGTAATTGGCAGGAGGATGGAGCGGTTAAAAGAGCTGCAGAAACAGACCAGAATCACCTTGCGCCCGTTCTGCCTGGATTTGACCCGGAAGGAGGATTTACTCTCTTTGGAACAGGCCTTAAAAGAATCAGGCGGGGAGGTGAAATTTCTGGTTAATGCAGCTGGGTATGGAAAAATTGGCCCTGTTGGCACTGCCTCCTTTGAGGAGGAAATGGGCATGGTCCGTTTAAACTGTGAATCTCTCTGCGCCGTTACCCGGATGGTTCTTCCATACATGCCTCACAACAGCCGTATCATCCAGTTTGCCTCAGCAGCTGCCTTTTTGCCGCAGCCAGACTTTGCGGTGTATGCGGCTACAAAGTCTTTTGTATTGAGCTACAGCAGGGCTCTTGGCGAGGAACTGCGGGACCGGGATATCTATGTAACTGCCGTGTGTCCGGGGCCGGTAAAAACGGAATTTTTTGACCTGGCGGAAACCACCGGACAGATTCCTCTTTACAAGCGCCTGGTGATGGCGAATTCCCGCCATGTCGTCAGAAAGGCCTTAAACGACAGCATTCTTGGGCGTCCTGTGTCAGTTTACGGCCTGACTATGAAGGCCTTCCGCCTTTTATCCAAGATTGCCCCGCACAGTCTTTTGCTTTCCATTATGAGAAAGCTATCCTGAATCCGGAAAGGAAAATAATATGCAGATGCTTGAGATTACCCCTGAAGAAGCGGGGCAGCGCCTGGACAAGCTCCTGAGCAAATATCTGAATCAGGCTCCAAAGAGCTTTCTCTATAAAATGATGCGAAAAAAGAACATTACCTTAAACGGGAAAAAATGTGATGGCTCCGAACGGCTGTCAGATGGAGATGTGATTAAGATGTTTCTGTCTGACGAAACCATTGAGAAATTCCGGACACCGGCGCCTGCTCCCGGCAAAGTTCCAGCCACAGGCCGGCTGGAAGGGGAGGCAGCATCTTTAATGGCTTCTCCGGATGTGGTTTATGAGGATCGCCATATACTGATCCTCAATAAGCCATCTGGAATCTTAAGCCAAAAAGCCAGAGAACAGGATATTTCCCTTAACGAGATGCTGCTCAACTATCTGATCAGCTCAGGCAAGCTGACCTCCCAGCAGCTTCGGGCCTTCCGCCCGTCCATCTGCAACCGTCTGGATCGAAATACCAGCGGCCTGGTGGCAGCGGGACGTTCCCTTGCGGGACTTCAGATTCTTAGCCAGGCCTTTAAAGACCGGTCTATGGAGAAATATTATCAGTGCATTGTGAAGGGAAGAGTGGAAGAAAGTCAGAAAATTCAGGGATTCCTGGTAAAGGACGAGGCTTCCAACCGGGTTTTTATCTGTTCCCGCCCCGAAGAGAACAGCTTGCCGATTGCTACGGAATACCGCCCTCTGGCTTACGGCGACGGCATGACTCTTCTTCAGGTAGAACTCCTGACCGGGCGCAGCCACCAGATTCGGGCGCATCTGGCCTCCATCGGCCACCCGATTGGAGGAGATAGCAAATATGGGGATGCCAGGTTTAACCGCCTTCTCAGGGAGAACTGCGGCATCACCAGCCAGCTGCTTCACGCCTGGAAGCTGGTGATGCCGCAGTCCTTAGATGAGCCTTTAAGCTATTTGTCGGGCAAAAGCTTTTGCGCCCCGGTGCCTGAGGAGTTTAGGCGGGTGGAGAAGAGATATTTTCCTTCTCTCTAGCGTGCCGGAATCCTAGGGCTCCATTTCGCTGATTACCTTAAATACGGAGGCTGTCAGTTCAATCCCTTTTAAATAATTGGACAGCGTCAGATGCTCGTTGGGAGCATGATTGTCAGAGCTGGCATCGCACCAGCGAACCTGAATAGCCGGAAGACCTAAAATATTGGTCCAGAGATAATCTGGCGCAGTAGAGGGACGATTGGGATATATCATATATTTTCCAAAAATATCTTCCGTAGCCTTTTCGATTGGCGGAAGATAGGGCGTAGTGGTGGGAGTTTTAGATGGCTCCGTAACTCCATGGCAGATCACTTCCACATTATCGTATCCCAGCTCCTTGATATAAGCCTTCAGATTCTCCAAAATCTTATTTCCATCTTGACTTACCACCAGGCGCATGTCGATTTTGGCTGTTGCCTTGGACGTCAGAACCGTTGCCGTTCCGGGTCCCACATGACCGGAATGGATGCCGGATATATTGAAACTCGGGGTATTATTCAGCTGCAGATAATACCCTTTTTCTTTTGGATAAATCGGAGAAACACCGTAGGACTTCTCCAAATCCTTTTCCACATTGGGAAGCTGGCGGTAGATTTCCAGTTCCCGCTCCGTAGGTTTTTGAATGTCGTCATAGAATTCGGGAATATGGACCACGCCGTCCTCTGTTTTCAGTTTGTTTAACAGATGTACCAGCTCCCAGGCTGCGCTGGGGAGAACAGGAGCATACTGGGAATGAAGGTCCCGGTTAATGGTGGTCAGCACCAGCTCCACATAGAGCATTCCCTTAACCCCGAGAGCGATAATGGGCTGATCGTTATGGTTTTTGGAACCGTCGCTGAAGAACACCACATCCGCCTGGAGTTCCTCTTTGTGTTCTCTTAAATATTCCGGCAGCCCCTCGCTGTTGCTTTCTTCAGAGCCTTCAAAAATCAGAAGAAGATTAACGGGCAGATCTCCATATTCTTTCAGCCAAAAGTCAATGGCATTCAGATGAGCCATCAAAGGCCCCTTATTGTCCGCCGTACCTCTTCCATACATTACACCGTCTTTTATTACAGGTTCAAAAGGCGGGGTACGCCACAGCTCAAGCTCGCCCTGGGGTTGGACGTCATAGTGCGCGTAAATCATGACCGTCTTTTTGGAAGGATCATGACCCCACCGGCCAATGATAGCGGGATGAGGTTCTACCGGGGCCTGTTCGACCTCCAATCCCATTTCCTTCATACGATTCATCAGCATTTCGCAGCAGTCCAGGACGCCTTCGCCTGTGCTGCTGACGCTGGGCTGGGCCACCAGCCAGGCCAGGCTTTGAATCAGATCCTGTTCGTTGGCCTGAACATATTTTTTTAATTTTTCCTCAAACTGTTCCAGATTCATAAAAACTCCTTTCTCAAAATGGTTTCATTTCCCTAAAAATAAAAAGGCTTCCGGCAACAGTGCCGAAAGCGGAAAATGCGTCAAGAAATAAGCCAGCTCAACCTGGCCCTTTCCTTTTGATTCTGTTTCATCTCTTATCCGTTTTTATTATAATCCGGCAATTCGCAGCTCGTCAAGTTTTTTTTAAATCGGAGAAGAGAAAGGAAATCATATCCAGAAGCTGACGAAATTGTATGGAATGGTACTGTTCTCTTGGATAGACTGCGGCAAATTCTGTCTGAACAGGAGGATTTCCTACGGAAAAGGCCATAACAGGCTTTGGAAGCTGAAAATAGGAGAGATAACTTTCCAGGACAAAACCGACGCCGCAGGAGGCAGAAATCATCCGCAGAGATACTTCAGTCTGACTGTAAACCGCAAAGTCTTTCGGAAACCAGCCCTCCTGATGAAACAGCTGATCCATATAATAGCGAATACTGTAGCTTTCCGGAAGAAGAACAAAATGGTCATTGCGGAAGAGAGAAATATCTATCCACGGATAAGGGCCTGATGTTTTATTCGCTTTTTCAGCCATGGGATGATCATGCGGGACTACCAGCAGGAGCCGCTCGTTAAACAGAGGCAGCGCATCCCATCCCGGCTGGTCTCCTCTGGTATTGGCAAACAGAAGATCCAGCTGCCCTTCTCTGAGCATTTTGTACAAATCTTCCCCTGGCCCTTCGTGCAAAATGATCTCTAAATTGGAGAAACTCTGGTGTTGGGCCATCATCAGGGGAGGAACAATGTGGGGAGCCCGGATATGCTGTACGCCTACATGAATCCTGGCGGAACGCCCTTTCACCAGATGCGCCAGCTCCAGATCAAACTCATCCTTCAGCCGCATTACCTGTCTTGCTTTTCTTACATACAACTCGCCGGCATCCGTCAAACTCATAGGCTTTGCGCTTCGATTAAAAAGCTGGGTCCCCAAAGAACGCTCCAGATTGGTAAGAAACGTACTCAAGGCCGGCTGGCTGATTCCGAGTTCTTCTGCCGCTTTCGAAAAATTCCGGTATTTCTCCAGAGTCAGAACATAGACCTGCTCTTTAAACTGCATTTGATAGACCACCTTTCCCCTTATTGCATATAAAATAAATGAATATATGCATAAATTACATAAAAAATTTATATATTTACACAGAAGCTCTCTGCCTATTATACTATGTGAAAATGGCTTCCGCAAACGGAATTTGCATTATGTTTCCTCTCTTATCCCAATCTATCCAAAGGGGGAAATGAAAGTTCATGGATTGCCAATTACTTTGCGGACGGATGTAAGAAGCTGACGGTTTCCGCCATTATTTTGGGACTCGCCAGAGCTACTTCCGGTGTTTTGTCTTCCGCGAATATTCTGGATACTATCGTATATGGATGTACATTGGTTTTGAAGGCATTTCCGCCTTTTCTTCGGGGTATCTGCATGTACTGGATCAACTTTGCTTTGAATCCGGTCATCACATCCGGTTCCGGTCTGGCAGCTGTAGTAATGCCTATCTTTACACCTGTCGCGGATATGGTGGGCATCACCAGACAAACCGCCGTATTAGCATTTAACTTTGGTGACGGATTCGGAAACTATGTGATTCCTATGTCCACGGCTCTCATGGTAAGCGTGTCTTTTCCGGAAAATCTCATCTTTTTTTGATAAATAAAGTTGAGATTTCCATTAATCCCGGATTCTGGTAAAATATCAATGTCGGGGCAGGGTCTTTTTACCCCATGGAAACCAGAAAAAGGAGGCTGTGATTTTATGCTCAATCCAATCGTTATTGCCGCATAAGCAAGGCTGCGGCAACTGTCAAAAGATAACTCCGTGTTGCACATCAGCTTTGCTGTTCCCGAATCTACTGCAAAGGAGCGCAAAATGGGCTACAAAAAGGCAACACATGTACTGCCGCCGGAACTGCTGCTTCAGGTTCAGAAATATATTGACGGGGAATTCCTGTATATTCCCAGAATCTCAGATCAGAAACGGGGCTGGGGCGCAGCCACCTCCACCCGCCGGGAACTTCACGACCGGAACGAACGCATTTACGCGGAATACCTAGCGGGAGAACGGATGGAGGCTCTGGCTGCCAGATATTTTCTGTCCTTAAAAAGCATTCAGCGGATTGTGGGGCAGTTTAAAAAAGAGCGGAATCAATAATGCCGAGCTGGTATGGTTTATGAACTGTACCAGCTCGTTTCTTACGTTTGTTTATCAAAGGAAGATTCGGTTTCCCTCCCCGGAAGGCGATGTTAGAATTTACCTGCCAAAGGATTACAGGAGGAGGAAACGAACATGAGAAGAGTGACCTGGGAGGTACAGTGCCATTCCTTGCTGCCGGTATGGAGATACTGCAAAAAATGCGGAGAAACGAAAACCTTTATCTGTTCGGAACAATTCCGGGTCAACGCTCAGAAAAAACTGCTGGATATCTGGCTGATTTACCGTTGTTCAAACTGCGGTACTTCCTGGAACGCAGAAGTCGGTTCTCGCATTTCTCCTCGTGCCTTAGATTCCGGAACGCTGGAAGGGTTTTATCGGAATGATAAAGAGCTTGTAAGGAAATTTGCCATGGATTCCGGCTTTTTGCGGAGAAACGGCGTGAAGGCGGGGAGACCGGATTATTCAATCGCAGGAGAACGGTTTTCGCCGGATGAATCCCTGCTGCTGAAAATCAAGAGCCAATATCCGTTGGACATAAAGGTGTCCGCGGTTATAAGAGAAAAACTGTGCTTGTCTCGGAACGACTATTGGCGGACGGTTGAGGAGGGGAGAATCCGCGGGCTTCCGGGATTTGACCTGTGCAGGGGCAGGGTGAACGGAGGGATGGAGGTAGTTTTTGAGGGACAGGCACAACCCTTTTAGGGAGATGTGCCCGTTCTTTTACAGCTTTTTTAATTCTATCCACTCAGCTTTTTCATTGAAACGTTCCGCCCAGTCATCACTGACATAAAAAACAATCAGATTTTGAGCACCATCTCCAGTGCAATAAAGTGCTTTCCCGGTATCCTGCTCCTGAATAACCTGATTGATAAAGGGCAACACTCCTGTATCAAACCCATAGGAATCTATCGTTTTTTCTGCCTTCTGAATTTCTTCAATTTGAGTAAACGTTAGTTCACCATGTGAGATTGCAGCAACTTTTTCCAGAAAATCTGCATACATGCGTCCAACATTAAATGCCTCCGTATCAAAGGAAAACATCTGATTGGATTTCATATAGTCGAACATTGTTCCCACAACGCATTCCGGCAACATTTCTTCCAGCATATCCCCCGGAAGTCCCAAAATCATATCTAAAAGTTCTTCCTTTGAATTTTGTATATCCATCCCAAGTTCTCTCAGAGTGTCAATATAATGTCCCAAATAGTTTTTGTAATCCTTCATATGGTTACCTCCTTATGAACTATTATTATTTTCAGACACTCTAGTCAGGATGTCAAGATTCTACGGTAATCCTTTTGGTTATCGTTAAATATTTTATTTCTTTATTGCAAAGACAGTTTTACGAAAAGTTCTATAATTTAACATTAATATTTACAATCTAGCATATTTGCGTTATGTTTAAAATAGCAGCGTTAGATATATAAAGTGATAAGAGGTGAGTTCCAAAATGCCCCAACACATAACCGTCACAGATTATAACCCAAAATGGCCCCTGCAATACGCGGAAGAAAGAAAACGCATTGTGGAAATACTGAAAGAGAATTGCATTTCCATCTACCACATCGGAAGTACCTCCGTGCCGGGACTGGCGGCCAAGCCGGTCATTGACATCATGGCGGTCGTCAGGAGTCTTGAAAAAGCCGACTCTACGGCAGAACAATTTTCCGAAATAGGTTATGAATATCTCGGCGAATTTGGCATAGCCGGAAGACGTTATCTCCGCAAAGGAGGAGATGAGCGGACCCATCAAATCCATATGTTCCAGGCGGACGACTGGAAGAATATCGGACGTCACCTTGCATTCCGCGACTACATGCAAAGTCATGAAACGGAACGGAACGAATACGCGAAGCTCAAAAAAGCCCTTGCTCAGAAATTTTCCTATGATATTGAGGGATATTGCGACGGAAAAGATGCTTTTGTGCGGGAGACGGAAAAACGCGCGCTTTCCCAATACGATGGCACATGGGATAAATTGTATATCGCCGCAAGGAAGGCGCAGCAGGAACGGGAAATCTCGCCGCTGATTACAGCCGGAGGCGTATCCGCCGCCCTTTTGACGGAACAGGGGAACATCTATGTGGGCGTGTGCATTGACACGGCCTGCTCTTTAGGGATGTGCGCGGAGCGGAACGCCATTGCCAATATGATTACAAACGGGGAAAGCCGGATTAAAAAGATCGCCGCTGTGATGCCGGATGGAAAAGCGGGTATGCCATGCGGTGCCTGCCGGGAGCTTATGATGCAGCTGGATGAAAGGGCCGGGGAAACAGAAGTCCTGTGCGACTATGAGACCAAAAAAACGGTACGTCTGAAGTCCCTGATTCCTGATTGGTGGGGTCCCCATTCTTGACAGAATCCCCTGCCATGAGGTATGATTAAGGATAGCTTGAATCAGAAAAAATGAGAGGACTTTAGACATTATGGCAAAGATTATTTTGACCGGCGACCGTCCCACGGGACGGCTTCATGTAGGCCACTATGTTGGCTCTTTAAAGAGAAGAGTAGAACTGCAGAATTCCGGGGAATTTGATGAGATTTATATTATGATTGCGGACGCTCAGGCGCTGACGGACAATATGGACAATCCGGAAAAGGTCCGCCAGAATATCATCGAGGTGGCGCTGGATTACCTGGCCTGCGGCCTGGACCCGGAGAAATCCGTACTGTTTATCCAGTCTCAGGTGCCCCAGCTGTGCGAAATGACTTTCTATTATATGGACATGGTAACCGTTTCCCGCCTTCAGCGCAATCCCACGGTAAAGGCGGAGATTCAGATGCGCAACTTTGAGACCAGCATCCCAGTAGGCTTTTTCACCTACCCCATCAGCCAGGCGGCGGACATCACCGCTTTTAAAGCCACTACGGTGCCGGTGGGTGAGGACCAGGCTCCCATGATTGAGCAGACCAGGGAAATCGTCCACAAGTTCAACTCCGTTTACGGGGAGACCCTGGTGATGCCCGATATCCTTCTTCCGGACAATAAGGCCTGTATGCGCCTGCCCGGAATCGACGGAAAAGCCAAGATGAGCAAGTCCCTTGGAAACTGCATCTATTTATCCGACTCCGAGGAAGAGATCCGCAAGAAAATCATGTCCATGTTCACGGACCCCAACCACTTAAGAGTGGAGGACCCGGGAAATGTGGAGGGCAATCCGGTATTCATCTATCTGGATGCCTTCTGCCAGGATGAGCATTTTGAAAAATATCTGCCGGAGTACAAGAATCTGGACGAGCTGAAGGCACACTACACCAGAGGCGGTCTGGGCGATGTGAAGGTAAAGCGTTTCCTGAACAACGTCATCCAGGACGAGCTGCGTCCTATCCGGGAGCGCCGCCAGGAATTCGCCAAGGATATTCCCGCCGTATACCGGATTCTGGAGGAGGGCAGCAGGAAAGCGGAAGCAAAAGCCGCCCAGACTCTGGCTGAGATGAAGCGGGCCATGAAAATCAACTATTTTGAAGACAAAGAGCTGATTGAGGAGCAGGCAAAACGCTTTGCCTCCGAAGCTTAATCGATTGAGGCGGCATCTGCTGTGGGCGGGTGCCGCCTTTGACGAATGCGGTGTTTCACCCAGATTTTATTACTGAAAAAGGAAATAGTCCCATGAAACATAACGACATCAAACTGGTTGCGGTGGATATAGACGGCACCTTTATCCATTCGGATTACACCTATGACATTCCGCGGTTTAAGCGGATTCTGTCCCGCATGGAGGAGGCGGGCTGCAGATTTGTGGTAGCCAGCGGAAACCAGTATTACCAGCTAATCGATTTGTTCCCGGACTGCTATGAGCAGTTAGCCTTTGTTGCGGAAAACGGCGCTTTCGTAAAAGACCGGGAGGAACTGATCTTTGCCGCAGACATGCCGAAGGAAACCGTGGATTTTGTAACGGACGTATGCGGGGAGTACCCCGAGATCGCAAATGTCCTGTGCGGGGTAGACAGCGCCTACTGCCAGCGGGGCACGGTAAGCCAGGAGTTTTTTGATTTCACGAAGATTTATTATCACCGTCTGCGATGGGTGGATGATTTTAAAGCGGTCAAAGACCAGATTTTGAAATTTTCCCCTACGGTCCCGGAAGAAAAAACCGATTTCTACCTGAAGATGTTCCGCGAGAGACTTGGCGGAAGGCTGGAGCCCACCACAAGCGGTCATGGAGCTGTGGATTTAATCCTTCCGGGCTGCCACAAAGCCTCCGGCCTGAAACGCCTGGCAGAGCGCTGGGGCATCGCGCCGGAGCAGTGCGCCGCCTTTGGGGACGGGGAAAATGACATAGAGATGCTTGGCTACTGCGGCTATAGCTTTGCCATGGAAAACGCGCCGGAGCGCGTCAAAAAGTCGGCGAAACAGGTATGCCCCTCCAATGAAGAGGACGGCGTCCTGGTCACATTGGAACAATTATTCCCGGAAAGGACGGACGGCTATGGGCACATGGCACAGCAGAGGCCTTAGGGGTTCTACCCTGGAGGAACTGATTAACCACACCAACGAAAGCTACCGCGAAAAAAAGCTGGCGCTGATTCAGAAGGTTCCCACCCCCATCACCCCCATTGAGATTGACAAGACCAGCCGCCATATCACTCTGGCCTACTTTGACCAGAAGAGTACCGTAGACTACATCGGAGCGGTTCAGGGGATCCCCGTGTGCTTTGACGCCAAGGAATCCGCAGTCTCCACCTTTCCCCTTCAGAATATCCATCCTCATCAGATTCGCTTTATGCGGGAATTTGAGGAGCAGGGCGGAGTCGCTTTCATTATCCTTTTTTACACCGCCCTCAATGAGATGTACTACATTCCCCTGGCGGATTTGAACCGTTTCTGGAACCGGATGGAGGGGGGCGGAAGAAAAAGCTTTACCTACGAGGAAATCGACCGGGATTTCCAGATTAGAAGCCACAGGGATATGATGGTCCATTATCTGGAGCCCCTTCAGAAAGACCTGGAGCGGCGCGGTTAAAAAGGAATTGACAAATGGTCCATCCTTTCCTATAATAGTTTACACGTTATCATATTATCACTTTACTATGTGAAAGTACCAAAAAGGCCATTCGTAAAGCCTGAAATGGCTGAAGCAAAACATTGAAAGGAGCCGATACCATGTCGGAAACCAACCGAATGATCCACACGCCGGAGGGAGTGCGGGATATCTATACCGGAGAATGCGGCAGGCGCCTGGCGGTTCAGGAACGAATTTTGAAGGTGCTGTACTCCTACGGCTACGAACAGATCCAGACCCCCTCGTTTGAATTTATGGAAACTTTCCGCCAGGACCGGGGCAGCGCCGGCTCCAGGGAGATGTTCAAATTTTTTGACCGGGACAACAATACCCTGGTTCTGAGGCCGGATATGACCCCCGCCATCGCCCGCTGTGTGGCGAAATACTTTAAGGATGAAACCATGCCACTGCGGCTGTGCTACCTGGAGCGGACCTACAAGAACAACTCCAGCTACCAGGGCCGGCTTAAGGAGCGGACCGAGACCGGGGCGGAGCTGATTGGGGACAACTGCGCGGACGCGGACGGAGAGATGATTGCCCTAGTGACCGCCTGCCTGAAGGCCTCAGGGCTGGAGGAATTTCAGGTGGAGCTGGGACAGGCCCGTTTCTATCAGAGCCTTTTGGAGGAAGCGGGGCTGGATGAGGAGACGGAGGAAGAGTTGAGCCGCCTCATAGAGAACAAGAATCCCTTCGGCGTGGAGGCTCTGTTAAAGGAACGACCCATGAGGGAGGAACTGCGCCGCTTATTTATCCGGCTGCCTGAGCTTTTCGGTACCGCCGATGAAATCCGCCAGGTCCGGACGCTGACGGACAATCCCAAGGCTCTGGAGGCCGTGGACCGGCTTCTTCAGGTCCATCAGGTCATTGAGGCCTGCGGCCTGTCCCGGTATGTGACCTACGATTTGGGGATGCTCAGCAATTACCGGTATTACACCGGCATCATTTTTAAGGCCTATACCTACGGAACCGGGGAATACATCGCCACCGGCGGACGATACGACGGCCTTCTTTCCAAGTTTGGAAAGGATTTCCCCGCCATCGGCTTTGCCATTGTGCTGGACCGGCTGATGGACGCCCTTTCCCGCCAGAATATTCCGGTGGAATTTAAGCAGACCAATACCCTTCTGCTCTACGAGGAGAGCGCCCGAAAAAACGCCTTGTGGCTGGCGGGCTATCTGCGGAACCACGGTCTTTACCTTCAGTCCATGAAGCGCCGGGAGGATAAGACCAAAGAGGATTACCGTCAGATGGGAGAGCGCCGGGGGTTCCGCAACCTGCTCTATCTGGAGGGAGACGGACGAATCGTCCGCAACCTGGATTTGGTCCGGGGCTGCGAGGACCAGGTACCCCTGTCCGCCTACGGATATGGACCTGAGGAAGGAGGGGAGTCATAGGATGAGAGATCTGACCGTAGCCCTAGCAAAAGGGCGGCTGGCCCAAAAGGCCATGGAGATGTTTGGAGCGGTGGGCATCCACTGCGAGGAGATGGCCAACAAGGACTCCCGAAAGCTGATTTTTGAAAATCCCGAACTTGGAATGCGCTTCTTTCTGGCAAAGGCCACCGATGTTCCCACCTACGTAGAATACGGAGCGGCGGACATCGGCATTGTGGGAAAGGATACTCTGCTGGAGGAGGGAAGGCGGCTCTATGAGGTGCTGGACTTAAAAATCGGCCAATGCCGCATGTGCGTCTGCGGCCCTGAGTCGGCCAGAGCCCATCTGAAAAACCACGAACTGATTCGGGTGGCCACCAAATATCCCCGCATCGCCAAGGACTATTTTTACAACCGCAAAGACCAGACGGTGGAAATCATCAAACTGAACGGTTCCATCGAGCTGGCCCCCATTGTAGGCCTTTCCGAGGTCATCGTGGATATAGTGGAGACCGGCTCCACCCTTCGGGAGAACGGCCTGACGGTTTTAGAGGAGATTTGCCCCCTGTCCGCCCGTATGGTGGTGAATCAGGTAAGTATGAAGACAGAGAATCAGAGAATTACCGCCCTAATCCGGGATTTCCAGGAACTGGTGCGAAAGAAGGAGGAGATAAAAGGATGAGAATCGTACAGTTAAATGAGGACTCCCTGAAGGATTTGCTGGCCGGCCTTTTAAAGCGGGACCCCAACAATTACACCGAGTACACCAGCCAGGTCCAGGAAATCGTAGACGGTGTCAAGGAGAGAGGGGACGAGGCCCTCTTCGCCTACACGGAAAAGTTTGACGGCGCCAAAGTCAGCGCGGACAACATCCGGGTGACGGAGGAAGAGATTGAAGCGGCCATGGCCCAGGTGCCGGAAGAGCTTCTCGCGGTGATGAAAACCTCTATGGAGAATATCCGCCGCTATCACGAGAAGCAGAAGCGCAACAGCTGGTTTGACGCCCGCCCCGACGGAACCATCCTGGGGCAGAAGATGACTCCCCTGGACAGCGTAGGCGTCTACGTTCCCGGCGGAAAGGCTGCCTATCCCTCCTCGGTGCTGATGAACATTATCCCGGCCCAGGTAGCGGGGGTGGAGCGCATCGTGATGGTCACTCCCCCTGGAAAAGACGGCTCCGTCAATCCCGTCACCTTGACGGCGGCCCACCTGGCAGGGGCTACTGAGGTTTACCGGGCGGGAGGCGCTCAGGCGGTGGCGGCACTGGCCTTCGGCACCGCGTCCATTCCCAGAGTCCGCAAGATTGTGGGCCCCGGAAATATTTTTGTGGCCCTGGCCAAGAAAGCGGTCTACGGCCATGTGAGCATCGACAGCATCGCGGGCCCCAGCGAGATTCTGGTGATTGCCGATGAGAAGGCAAATCCCAGATACGTGGCGGCGGATCTTTTAAGCCAAGCGGAGCACGACCAGCTGGCAAGCGCGATTTTAGTGACCCCCAGCATGGAGCTTGCTAAGGAGGTTTCCAGGCAGGCCCAGGAGATGACCGAATGCCTTTCCAGACGGGACATTATCCAGGCGTCCCTGGACAATTACGGATATATCCTGGTGGTGGAAAACATGAAGGAGGCCATCCAGGCGGCCAACGAAATCGCGCCGGAGCATCTGGAAATCCTGACGGATAATCCCTTTGAGGTGATGACGAAAATCCGCAACGCGGGCGCCATTTTCATGGGCCCCTACAGCAGCGAGCCCCTGGGCGACTATTTCGCGGGCCCCAACCACGTTCTTCCCACCAACGGTACGGCCAAGTTCTTCTCCCCCTTAAACGTAGACGACTTTGTGAAAAAGTCCAGCATCATCTACTATTCCAGGGAGGCCTTAAAGGAAGCCAGCCAGGACATCGAAACCTTCGCTAAGGCCGAGCAGCTGACGGCCCACGCCAATTCCATCCATGTTCGCTTTGAAGGGGAGGAGGAATAAAATGGAGCGTCAGGCAACCATTCACCGCGTTACAAAGGAAACGGACATTTCCCTGACCCTGAATCTGGATGGCTCCGGAACGGCCTCCATCTCCACGGGAATCGGCTTTTTTGACCATATGCTGAACAGCTTTGCCCGCCACGGCTTTTTCGACCTGGACTTAAAGGTCCGGGGGGACCTTCAGGTGGATACCCACCACACGGTGGAGGATGTGGGCATCGTTTTGGGACAGGCCATCCAGCAGGCAGTGGGGGACAAGGCGGGAATCCGCCGCTTCGGCAGCCAGATTCTCCCTATGGACGAATCCCTCGTTCTCTGCTCCCTGGACCTGTGCGGCAGGCCTTATCTGGGCTACGATTTAAGCTTGGATCGGGAACGGGTCGGCGATTTTGAGACGGAAATGGCAAGAGAATTTTTCTATGCCATTTCCTACGGCGCCATGATGAACCTTCATCTGCGCCAGATGGCAGGAGAGAACTGCCATCACATCCTGGAAGCGGCATTTAAGGCCTTCGGACGGGCTCTGGATGAGGCCTGCAGTTTTGATTCCAGGATTCAGGGCGTGCTCTCCACCAAGGGAGCGCTGTAAAGGAAGGAGATTTGCCATGCAGCTGTATCCAGCGATTGATATAAAAGGCGGCCAGTGCGTCCGCCTGACCCAGGGCCTGTTTGACCAGGCTAAAGTTTACGCGGCTGACCCCGCAGAGGTGGCGAAGCTGTGGAAGAGCCAGGGGGCGACCTGGCTCCACCTGGTAGATTTGGACGGGGCTCTGGCCGGCCGTTCCGTCAACGAGGATGTAATCCGGCGGATTGTCCGGGAGGTGGACCTTCCCGTTGAGCTGGGGGGAGGCATCCGGACGGAGGAGGCAGCGGAGCGGATGCTGAGCCTCGGCGTCCGGCGCGTCATCATCGGAACTAAGGCCGCCAAAGAACCGGAATTTATGAAGAAGCTGGTGGACCGCTTCGGCCCGGAAGCCATTGTGGCGGGAGTGGACGCCAAAAACGGCCAGGTGGCGGTGGAGGGCTGGGAGACTTTAAGCAGCCGCACCGCTTTAAGCCTCTGCCTGACCATGAAGGAGATGGGCATCCGGCATATTGTATACACGGATATCTCCAGGGACGGCACTCTGACCGGCCCCAACGTGGAGGCCACCAGAGAACTGACAGAGAAAACAGGACTGGACGTCATCGCCTCCGGCGGCGTTTCCTCCATGGAGGATTTGAGGAGGCTTTCGGAGGCCAAAATCCGGGGAGTCATCATCGGAAAGGCTCTGTACGAGAAGAAAATCTGCCTTTCGGAGGCAGTGGAGGCCTTTGAGGGACGCTCCCTTTAAGGCGTAAATTCCGTTTTAAAGCGCAAGTTCAGATGGAGGATATATCAAAATGAAGGACTGCAAACGGCTGATTGCCGGTTTTTATGTCACTGGGACCCAGGGATCCACCTGCGGCGGGCAGCCTCTTGAAAGAAGTCTGGCCCAGGCGGGAGCGGACGCCTGCCGCCGGGGCGCGGACCAGCTATGGGTAATGGACGGTTCCCAGGACGATGAGGAGCACGAATATGTAATCGGGCAGATGAAAGAGCTGGCAAAGGAGGCGGACGAGCCGATTTTTGCCGGAGGACGCATAAAACGGCTGGAGGATGTGAAAAAATATCTCTATGCCGGGGCCAGCGCCGTTTTTTTGGACGCCCGGATTCAGGAGAATGTGGACTTGATTTCTGAGGCTTCCAGGCGGTTTGGACCGGAGAAAATCTATGTGCTGGTGCCGGATGAGAGCTGGATTTGCCGGGCACCGGAATACGCCCGTCTGGGGGCCGGAGGTATCATCCTTTCCTGGGCCGGCGCCTCTGAATCCGGGGAAGATTCCGCAAGCTTAGAAAATATGATGGAGACGATTCGGAATCTGCCCACGGATGGGGAGGAGCCGCTTCAGTGGATTCTCCTGGTTTCCGGCGCTGATTCCATCCGCGGGGATGTTCTGGCCGCGGCCTTAAAGGAGCCGGAATTTTCCGCCGCCGTCTTAAATCCCGCTGGCCTTAAGACAGAGGATTTTATGGAGCTCAAGCAGCAGCTGAAGGGCTGCGGCGTTCCGGTGGACACCTTTGAATCTTCCTTGCAGTGGGAGGATTTTAAAACCAACAGCGACGGTCTGGTTCCCGCCATCGTGCAGGATTACAAAACCGGCCAGGTTCTGATGATGGCCTACATGAATGAACAGGCCTTTGGGGATACCCTGCGCACCGGACGGATGCATTATTACAGCCGCAGCCGCAAAAGTCAGTGGCTGAAAGGGGAGACCAGCGGCCATTTCCAGTATGTGAAATCCTTAAAAATTGACTGCGACCGGGACACCATCCTGGCTGTGGTCCACCAGATTGGCCCCGCCTGCCACACAGGAAATACCTCCTGCTTCTTTACCACCCTGGCGGAGAAGGATTACCGCCAGACCAATCCGTTAAAGGTGTTCGAGGACGTATACCAGGTAATCCTGGACCGGAAGGAACACCCGAAAGAAGGCTCCTACACCAACTATCTGTTTGACAAGGGAATTGACAAGATTTTAAAGAAGGTGGGAGAGGAGGCCACGGAAATTGTCATCGCGGCCAAGAATCCCAATCCGGAGGAAGTGAAATACGAGATTGCCGATTTCCTCTATCATATGATGGTACTTATGGCCCAGAAGGGGATTTCCTGGGAGGAAATTACAAAGGAACTGGCTGACCGTTGACATAATTGTTTTATGTCAATTTATTGTCTGGGTTATCCCGGCTAACTGCGTTTTACTTACTATCATCATACACAAGGAGGTTTTACTTATGTCTCAAGTTGTATCCCGTTTTCTCTCTTATGTTTCTTTGGACACCCAATCCTGTCCCGGCCAATGCCAGGTGCCAAGTACAGAGAAACAGCGCGCCCTGGCCCAGGTTCTGGCAAAAGAACTGAAAGAAATGGGTGCCCAGGATGTGACGATCAGTGAGCACAGCTATGTATATGCCTCTATTCCTGCCTCTAAAGGTTTGGAAGAGTCTGCCGTTTTGGGATTTGTGGCCCATATGGATACCTCTCCGTCCTTTTCCGGTGAAAATGTAAAGCCTCGGATAATTTCGGGCTATGACGGCGGAGATCTCTGTCTGAATGAACAGCAGGATGTGTGGCTGAGAACCGAAGAGTTTCCGGAGCTTGCCGCCTATAGGGGGCAGGACCTGATTACCACCGATGGAACCACCCTTCTGGGCGCTGACGACAAAGCGGGCGTGGCTGAAATTATGACCATGGCGGAATATTTTCTGTCCCACCAGGAAGTCCCCCACGGTCCCATCCGGATTGCTTTTACGCCTGATGAGGAGGTAGGACGGGGAACTGACTTTTTCGACGCACAAATCTTTGGAGCCAGGATGGCCTACACGGTGGACGGAGGCAGGCTTGGAGAGCTGGAGTACGAAAATTTCAATGGTGCTTCCGGGAAAGTTACCATCCATGGCGTCAGCATCCACCCCGGTTCCGCCAAAGGCCGGATGAAGAACGCCCTTTTAATCGCCATGGAGTTTCAAAGTCTTCTCCCGGCCTTCCAGAATCCTATGTATACGGAAGGCTACGAAGGCTTCTACCATCTGGACCAGATGGAGGGAACCATGGAGGAGGCCCGGATGGAGTATATTATCCGGGACCATGACCGGCAGAAATTTGAGGAGAAAAAGAAGCTTTTCGCTTCCGCCGCCCGTTTTCTCAACGAAAAATACGGGCCGGATACCGTTACGGTGCAGGTGGAGGACAGCTATTACAACATGAAGGAGGTCATTCAGGATCATATGGAACTGATTGACCGGGCCAGGGAAGCCATGGAGGAATTGGACATTACGCCGATCGTCACCCCCATTCGGGGAGGAACGGACGGGGCCCGCCTGTCCTTTATGGGGATTCCATGCCCCAACCTCTGTACCGGCGGCCACAACTTTCATGGCAAATATGAATTTATCTGCGTTCAATCTATGGAGCGGATTGTGGAGCTTTTGATTCGGATTGTGAAGAAATTTGCCGTTTAAGCATCTGTTATTTGAAAGGCTAAGGTATCTCAAGAGCCAGGTTTTATATAAAACCTGGCTCTTGCCGCATCCTGCCATTTACAAATGGGAAAAAAAATGGTATTATCTAGAAAAGCGTTATTCTAAAAAATAAATAACGCTGGGAGAGGAAGACATTTATGAAACTGATTAAGACAGAAGATGCAGCAGGAACCGTGCTCTGCCACGATATTACCCAGATTATACCAGGGGTGACTAAGGATGCGGTTTTCAGGAAAGGGCATATTGTAACGGCTGAGGATATACCGGTTCTGCTCAGCGTCGGCAAGGAGTGGCTCTACGTGTGGGAGCAGACCGAGGGAATGCTCCATGAAAACGATGCTGCGGAGATTCTCTGTTCCATGTGTCTGGGAGAACATATGGAACGCTCCCAGGCAAAAGAGGGAAAGATTGAGCTGACCGCCTCCTGCGATGGATTATTAAAGGTCCACAGCGGGGCTCTCAAGGCCGTCAACTCCTTCGGTCAGATGATGATTGCCACGCGCCACGGCAATTTTGGCGTGAAACAGGGGGACAAGCTGGCGGGAACCCGTATCATTCCTCTGGTCATTGAGGAAGAGAAAATGACGGCAGCCAGGGACCTTGCCATGAAAGAAACGGGCGGAAAGCCGATTCTGGAGCTGAAGCCCTACGCCCATAAAAAGGTAGGAATCGTCACAACAGGAAATGAGGTTTACTCCGGACGGATTAAAGATTCCTTTACCCCTGTGATTCTGGACAAGCTGGCGGAGTTTGATACGGAGGTAATCGGCCATATAACCTTAAATGACGATGACAAGAGGGTGACAAAAGCGATTTTGGATCTGATCGGTCAGGGCGCCGACATCGTGGTCTGTACTGGCGGCATGAGCGTGGACCCGGATGATAAGACTCCTCTTGCCATTAAAAATACGGGAAGCCGGATTGTTTCCTATGGCGCTCCGGTGCTGCCCGGCGCCATGTTCCTTTTGGCCTATTACGAGGGGGCAGGCAAGGACGAGGCGGTTTCCGGCGAACCCAGCAGTGCCCGTCCCGCAGTGGTGATGGGCCTTCCAGGCTGCGTTATGTACGCGAAGCGGACCATTTTTGATCTGATTCTGCCCCGGGTTATGGCGGACGATCTGGTAACCGCTCAGGAGCTGGCGGCTCTGGGAGAGGGTGGTCTGTGCCTGAACTGTCCCGTCTGTACCTTCCCCAACTGCGGATTTGGAAAGGGGCATTGATGTATGGAATTTACCCATTTTGACGAAGCGGGAAACGCCCGTATGGTAGATGTTTCCGGGAAAGAAGAAACAAAGCGGGAGGCGGTAGCCCGAGGTTTCATTTCCATGAACCGGGAATGCCTGAACCTGGTGAAGGCCGGCTCCATGGCCAAGGGAGATGTGCTGGGAGCGGCCCGGATCGCCGGAATTATGGGGGCCAAGAGGACCTCCGAGCTGATTCCCCTGTGCCATCTGCTGAATCTGACCAAACTGACAGTGGATTTTGAAATTCATGAGGAAGCCAGCCGGATTGAGGCCATATGCAGAGCAAAAACCACCGGACGAACCGGAGTGGAGATGGAGGCTCTGACCGGGGTTTCCGTGGCCCTGCTGACCATTTACGACATGTGCAAGGCGGTGGATAAAACCATGGAAATCAGCGGCGTCCATCTGGAATATAAGTCCGGGGGAAAAAGCGGAGTATTCATCAATCCCGGACAGGGAGGCGGACAATGAAAGACAGACAGGGCAGGGAAATCGACTATATGCGCATTTCCATCACGGACCGCTGTAATCTGCGCTGCCGTTACTGTATGCCGGATGGAATCGAAACCGTACCAAAGGGCTGCATTCTCTCTCTGGAAGAAATTCAGGCGGCGGCTATCTGTGCTGCCAGGCTGGGAATCCGTTTCCTGAAGGTGACCGGGGGGGAGCCTCTGGTGCGAAAGGACTGCTGCCATTTGATTCAAACCCTGAAGGGGATTTCCGGCATTGAAAAGGTGACTTTGACAACCAACGGGGTGCTGCTGGAGCCGGTTCTGGAAGAATTAAAGTCCGGCGGCATCGACGGAATTAATATCAGTCTGGATACTCTGGACCGAAAGACTTATGAGACAATTACCGGGAAAGACTGTCTGAATCAGGTTTTATCTGCTGTCGAAGCGGCAGTGAAACTCAAGATACCGGTAAAGCTTAACGCAGTATCTTTAGATTTGGGAAAAGATCACTGGACGGAGCTGACGGAGCTGGCCCGCAGACTTCCCGTGGATGTCCGATTGATTGAGCTCATGCCCATCGGCCATGGAAAGGACTTCCTTTCCATGGATCATCGGCTTTTGTTCGCCGAACTGAAGAAGCAGTATCCCGGGATGGAAGAAGACCGCCGGTTCCATGGTCCGGGACCAGCCGTTTATTACCAGATTCCGGGCTTTGCGGGAACCGTAGGATTCATCAGCGCCGTACACGGAAAGTTCTGCGCAAGCTGCAACCGGGTACGGCTGACCTCTCAGGGCTTTTTCAAACCATGTCTCTGTTACGAGGACGGCGTGGATCTGCGCCCGATTCTCAGAGCCGGATGTTCCGCGCCGGAAAACGGACATTTCCACTGGCCTGAAACCATTCGGCCCGATGATGAGCAAATCCAAAAAAGACTTGAGGAAGCTATGAAAAAGGCGATTTGGGAAAAGCCAAAAGCCCATTGCTTTGAACATCCGGGTGAAATTACGGAAGCCGCCGATATGGTTTCCATCGGAGGCTGAAAGCTTCGTATCCGGAATGATTACCATGGAATAATTGAAAGGAATTTAGAATCATGGAGAAAGACCTTAAAAATATCCTGGCCCGGGGCCGCGTCCGCGCCATCTGTATCAGCAAAGAGCGCGGTACTGAGAAACAAGCGGTACCGGAAGGCCATTTTCTGGTTGATTTTGGAATTCAGGGAGACGCTCATGCCGGAAACTGGCATCGCCAGGTAAGCCTTCTTTCCTACGACAAGGTGGAGGCTTTCAATCAGAGGGGAGCCGATGTTTCAGACGGAGCCTTCGGGGAAAACCTGGTAGTAGAAGACATCGATTTTGCCTCTCTGCCTGTCGGAACCAGGCTCTGCGCCGGCACAGCTCAACTGGAAATGACCCAAATCGGAAAGGAGTGCCACAGCCACTGCGCCATCTACAAACGGATGGGAGAATGCATCATGCCGAGAGAGGGAGTTTTCGCGAGGGTGATTCAAGAAGGAATTATACGTCCCGGCGATGATATGACCGCAATTGCCCCTCAGGAGGATCGTCCCTTCCAAGCTGCGGTGATTACGCTGAGCGATAAGGGAGCCAGAGGCGAACGGAAGGATGAGAGCGGTCCCGCCGCGGTTCAACTTCTTCAGGAAGCCGGTTATCAGGTGGCGGAAACTCTGCTGATTGCCGATGAGCCGGAGGTTTTAAAAAAACATCTCATCCGTCTGGCCGACAGCCGTCAGGTGGATTTAATCATTACCAGCGGCGGAACCGGATTTTCTCTCAGGGATCAGACTCCGGAAGCCACTCTGGCGGTGGCGGACCGGAACGCGCCGGGCATCGCGGAGGCCATTCGCGCCCAATCCATGACCATTACCAACCGGGCCATGTTAAGCCGGGGCGTTTCCGTTATTCGGGGAAAAACTTTAATTATCAATCTTCCAGGCAGCCCCAAAGCAGTAAAGGAAAGCCTGGGATTCATACTGGAGAGTCTGGGGCATGGACTGGCAGTTTTAAGAGGCAGCGCAACGGAATGCGCCCGAAGCTGACTGACGGGAATCATTCAGAAATTGCAGCGGTTCAGGAATGGTTACAATAAATTACATATCAATTCAGGAGGAGACAAATGAAACGCAAAATGACAATGGTACTGGCCGCAATGATGGCCGTCGGCCTGATGGCTGGCTGTTCTTCCGGCACTTCCGCCGAGACAGAGGCGGCTGCCGCAAATGAGCAGACGGAGATTCTGGTAGCAGCTGCCGCCAGCCTGAAAAACGCCTACGAGGAAGAGCTGATTCCCATGTTCCAGGAACAGAATCCTGGCATCACCGTAACCGGCACCTATGACAGCTCAGGCAAGCTTCAGACGCAGATCGAGGAAGGTCTGGAGGCCGATGTATTTATGTCCGCGGCTACTACGCAGATGGACGCCTTAAACGAGGAAGGGCTCATCGATTCCGAAACCATGGTAGACCTTCTGGAAAACAAGATTGTACTGATCGTGCCTTCTTCCAGCGAACTGGGATTGGCCTCCTTTGAGGACATTGCCAAAGCGGAGACCATTGCCCTGGGCGACCCGGCCAGCGTTCCCGCCGGTCAGTATGCCGAGGAGGCCCTGACCAATCTGGGAATCTGGGATGAGATTCAGGATAAGGTCAGCTTTGGAACCAACGTAACAGAGGTGTTAAACCAGGTAGCGGCAGCCAGCGCTGATGCTGGAATCGTTTATGCTACGGATGCGGCCAGTATGGCGGATCAGGTAACGGTGATCGCTGAAGCTCCTGAGGGAAGTCTGGCTCAGCCGGTTATTTATCCGGTAGCAGTGGTAAAAACTACCGCTCATGCCGAAGCGGCAAAGGCTTTCGTGGACTTCCTTCAGACCGATGAGGCCATGGCCGTATTTGAGTCTTACGGCTTTGCTCCGGGACAGTAAGGAGAGAATCTGATGGATTGGTCCCCAATCTTTATATCTATGAAAACAGCCAGCGTGTCCATTGTCATTACTTTTTTTCTGGGCATCCTGGCGGCCTGGGCTGTGGTCAGCATCCGCAGCCGGGCCCTGAAAACGATGTTGGACGGGATTTTGACCCTTCCCCTGGTTCTGCCTCCAACGGTAGCCGGATTTTTTTTGCTGTATCTGTTCGGCGTCAAGCGGCCCATCGGAAAGTTTTTTATCGACTATTTCAGTATCAAAATCGCCTTTTCCTGGTCTGCGACGGTCATTGCGGCGGTTACAATGTCCTTTCCGCTGATGTACCGCTCCGCCAGGGGAGCCTTTGAACAGGTGGATCCCAGCCTGCCGGCGGCGGCCCGGACCCTGGGAATGGGGGAGTGGGCCATATTCCGAAAAGTCCTCCTTCCAAACGCCATTCCCGGCGTTGTGGGCGGAGGGGTTTTGGCCTTTGCCAGGGGCCTTGGAGAGTTCGGCGCTACGGCCATGATTGCGGGAAATATCGCGGGGAAGACGCGGACCCTGCCTATGGCGGTATACTCGGAGGTTGCCGCCGGAAATATGGATTCGGCCTGGGTATATGTGGCGGTGATTACGGTCATTGCCCTGATTTCCATTATCCTGATGAACTGGGCCGCTTACCGGACAGGAGGATATGGACATGGCAATTAGCACATCTCAGGGACCTTCCCTGGAGGTTTCCATCCGAAAAAAACTGAAGGGATTTGAACTGAACATGGAGCTTCAGGCCGGGAGAGGCTGCCTGGGAATCCTTGGATCCTCCGGCTGCGGAAAAAGCATGACCTTAAAGTCCATTGCCGGTATTGTAACGCCGGATGCCGGACGCATCGCTATTCAGTACGCTTCCGGAGAAGCGGCGGGAGGCCGTGTTCTCTATGATTCTTCTTTAAAAATCAATGAACGTCCTCAGAACCGGCAGGTAGGGTATCTGTTTCAAAGCTACGCTCTTTTCCCCAACATGACGGTGGAGGAGAATATTCTGACCGGCCTGAAAAGTAAACGGATGCAAAAGGTTCTTTCTACGGCTGCGGCAAAAAGCAGGGTTCAGGAGATGGTGGAGCGTTTCGGTTTGAAGGGTCTGGAAAAACGTTATCCGGCTCAGCTTTCAGGAGGGCAGCAGCAGCGGGCAGCTCTGGCAAGGATCATGGCTTATAAGCCGGAGATAATTCTTTTGGATGAGCCGTTCTCAGCTATGGACAGCCATCTTCGGGAGAAGCTTCGTCTGGAACTGGCCGCGCTTCTGAAAGAATACGATGGCATTTCCGTTCTGGTGACCCACGACCGGGACGAGGCCTACCAGCTTTGCGATTCTATGATTCTGATGGATCAGGGAAAGGCTCTTGCGGGAGGCCGGACGAAAGAGCTGTTTTTAAATCCTCGCACCTGCATGGCCGCAAGGCTTACCGGCTGCAAAAATATTTCCCGTATCCGCAGAATCGGAACACACCGTATTCAGGCTCTGGATTGGGGCGGCCTGGTACTCTCGACCAGCGAACCGGTCGGAGATGAGATTACCGCCGTGGGAATCCGGGCCCATGATTTTGAACCCCTGTCTCAGACCAGGGCGGAAGAGCTCGGGGACCAGGAAGGGGAGAACCTGATTCCTGTAGGAACCCCCACTATATCCGAGATGCCCTTTGAGTGGTATATTACCCTGGAAAATGGTCTCTGGTGGAAATGTGAGAAAAGCATCCACGCTTCAAATGACCCGAATCAAATCCCAAAATGGCTGCGGGTGCCTTCCGGCGCCCTGATGCTTTTAACCGGAGAACAAAGCGAGGAGGTACTGCATTGAACAAAAGGACAGGCGCCTTAATTGTGGCAGCGGGAGGCAGACCGGAAGAAAACAAATTCCGGCCGCTGGAACAGGTGGGGGACAGTACGGTGATCCGGCGGATCATCATTACCATGAAGCAGGCTGGAATCGAGCCGATTGTCGTAGTAACGGGGCATCAGGGAGATGAGCTGGAAAAACATGTGGCGAAACTTCAGGTGATTTTCCTTCGGAATAAGGATTATCAGAAGACTCAGATGTTTGACAGCATCTGTATGGGGCTTTCCTATATGCAGGAGCTCTGCAGCCGGATTTTCGTTCTGCCAGCCAAATTTCCCATGTTTCTTCCGCTGACAGTTCTTCACATGATGGAGGAGGATGCCCCTGTGGTCTGTCCCGTATACCGTGGAAAGGGCGGACACCCGGTTCTGATTTCTTCTTCTCTGATTCCCGACATCATTGCCTACAAAGGTGATTTTGGCTTGCAGGGAGCTTTAAGAGAGCTTCAGGCCCGGGGGGTGGTCAAACGAATTTCTGTGGAGGATACGGGAATTCTGCAGTCAATCGACCGTTTTGAGACGGAACTGAACGCAGCGGCCCAAAAGGAAGAAAAGATTCCCATTCACCCACATCTGAGTCTGAGTCTAAGACGGAACGATGAGTTTTTCGGGCCGTCTATGGCACAGTTCCTTGTGCTGATTAATCACACTGGTTCCATCCAGAATGCCTGCCGTCAGATGCACATATCCTACACCAAGGGCTGGAGCATGATTCGGGAGGCGAGGCAGCAGCTGGGTTTTTCCATTCTGACCACCCAGTCCGGAGGAGCGGACGGCGGATTTTCTCAGCTCACCCGGGAGGCCAGGGATTTCCTGGAACGGTATCTGGCTATGAATCACGCCCTGAAGCTTCAGGAGCGGAAGCTTTTTGACACGTATTTTCCTGAATACCGAACGGCACTTCAGACGGCAGTCAGTCCAGAACCCAATCATGTTTCAAGCACGATCAAAAATGAAACGGAGAACAGCCATGAAACAGCTTTTTAAAGAACTGCAGAGATGCTTAAAGGAAGGGGAACCATCTGTCCTGGTAACCATTGTGGACAGCTCCGGTTCTACCCCCAGAGGGGCCGGTTCCCGGATGCTGGTCGCCGCAGACGGCATTCGAAGAGGCACCGTCGGAGGAGGCGCGGTAGAGCATAAGGCCATGGAAATCGCCATAGCTGCTTTAAAGAAGAAAGAATCCTTCATTCAGAGCTTTTCCCTGACCAGAAACCAGACAGCGGATATTGGAATGGTCTGCGGCGGGGATGTACGGATCTGTTTTCAGTATGTGGCGCCAGGAGATTTGCAGATGGAAGAACTCTGCGCACAGATTCTCCAGGCCATGGATCAGGACCGGGACTGCTGGCTGGTTCTGGAGCTGACGGACGTTGCCTCCTGGCATATGGGGCTGCTTCAAAACGGTTCTTGTTTTGGGCTGACCTTTCCTCCTCTGGGAGCGAAAGCAGGACAGCTTCAGCTGGAGGGGAGAGTTTTCTACACGGAGCCTCTGGTTCAGGCGGGAACCGTCTACATCTTTGGCGGCGGACATGTGGCCCGGGAATTGGTGCCGCTGCTGGCTCATCTGAATTTTCGCTGCGTAGTGATGGACGACCGGGCGGAATTTGCCAATCCTCAGGTTTTCCCCCAGGCAGTCAGAACCATCGCCGGAAATCTGGAACGGATTTCGGATTATGTGCAGATTACCGGGAGGGATTATGTCTGCATTATGACCAGAGGCCATCAGTACGATTATTATGTTCAAAAACAGGTGCTTCCTCTGAAGCCCCGCTACATCGGCATCATGGGAAGCCGCAATAAAATCCGGGTGACGACGGACAAGCTGCTGGCAGATGGCTTTTCCCTGGAGGAAATCCGGTCCTGCCACATGCCCATCGGAACGGCCATCCTGGCCCAGACGCCGGCGGAGATCGCTGTCAGTGTGGCTGGCGAGCTGATTTTTGTCCGGGCAGGGGGAGAAGATCAGCCATCCTGAACTGTAACGAAAATCCTGAATATCAAAATCAATAGTTTTCAATTTTTCTTCAACCTTTCCTGCTATAATAGAAAAAAAGACTATCAAAAGGAAAGGACGGCGGTTTATGATCAAGCTGCTGCTTGTGGAAGATGAAAAACGGATGGCTCAGGCTCTGTGCGAGATTCTGCGACAGGAAAATTATCAGGTAGACCACTTTGGGGACGGCTGTGAGGGGTTCTTAGCCGCGGAAAGCGGCGTCTATGACCTGATCATTCTGGATGTGATGCTGCCGGGAAAAAACGGCTTTTCTATTGCCAGGGAGATCCGGCGGGAGGGAATCAGAACTCCGATCTTAATGCTGACGGCCAAAAGCGAGGTGGACGATAAAGTAGAAGGTCTGGACTGCGGGGCGGATGATTACCTGACCAAGCCTTTTATGACAAAGGAACTTCTGGCAAGGCTGAGGGCATTATCCAGGAGAAATGGAGGCCGGGCGGATGGCGGCCTGAAATTCGGGGATATTTCCTTGAATCGGGACCGGGCGGTTCTTATCTGCGGAGAGAATACTGTACGGCTGGGGGAAAAGGAATACGGCATTTTGGAGTATCTGATTGCCAACCAGGGGCAGATTCTTACCAGAGAACAGCTGGCGGTAAAAATCTGGGGCTATGACAGCGATTCCGAATACAACAATGTGGAAGTATATCTGTCTTTTGTTCGGAAAAAGCTGCGGTTCGTCCGGTCGGAAACCGAAATCAAGGCAATGCGGGGAATCGGTTACGAATTGAGGTACAGCCATGTTTAAAACATCCAGGCGCAAAATCGTAGCTTCCATCCTGGCGGTTCTCTTCCTCCTTCTTTTCGGAACCATATGCATCATCTATTTTGCCAGTTATATGCAGATGGCAGAAGAAAATCGTGAACTTTTAAGGCAGTATTCCTCGGAATACCGGCTTGGGGAGGAACAGGAAAAGCCTCCTCTTCAGGCAACTCCAGCCCAGGATTCTCCGCCTCCAAGCGCCAGGCAGAGAAGACCTCCCGGCGGGCCGCCACGCCTGGAACTGTCCACTTTTTATTCTGTGGCCATATCCAAGGAGGGACAGGTGCTAAAGGTAGACACTGCCGATGTTTCCACACTGGATGAAGAAACTCTGACGGAACTGGCCTTCCAGCTGATAAACGATTTAAAGCAGGAAGGAGTTGAGCAGGATTTAATCTATCAAATCACTGATAAGGGAGATTATATTCTGGCGGCTTTTCTGGACAACACCCTGATGATGGATAACGCCAGGGCTCTGATTAATTACACTTTGCTTTTTGGGGGAGCCTCTCTGATCCTTCTCTTTTTCCTCTCCCGCTATCTGGCCAAACGGATCGTGGCTCCTTTGGAGGAAAGCTACAAGCGCCAGAAACAGTTTGTCTCCGATGCAGGACATGAACTGAAAACGCCGATCGCAGTTGTTAATGCCAATCTGGAGCTTCTTTCCCGCCAAATCGGAGAAAATCAGTGGCTGTCCAATATCCAGTACGAAAACGAACGGATGTCCGCCCTGATCACCCAGTTTTTGGAGCTTGCAAAAACGGAGAGCACGGTTCCCGCAATGGACAACGTGGATTTGAGCCGTCTGGTCTACGGGGAAGTTCTTCCCTTTGAGACCATGGCATATGAACAGGGGCTGACATTAAACAGCCAGCTGGAGGAGGCCATTTTTGTAAACGGCAACAGCCTGCAGCTAAAACAGCTTGTCTCCATTTTAATCGACAACGCCCTGCGCCACAATGAAGGCGGCAGTGAGATTATGGTCCTTCTGAAGAAAGAGAGAGGCCATGGAATCCTGTCAGTTATCAACAGCGGCAAGTCCATCCCCGAGGAGCAAAAAAGTCAGCTGTTTGAGCGCTTTTACCGGGCAGATTCCGCGCGGACAGATGAGGGCGGCCATTATGGCCTGGGTCTGGCCATTGCAAAAAACATCGCCGCCGCTCACAAGGGGACCATACAGGTCCGCTGTTATGACGGCAAGGTGGAATTTTTCGTAAAGATTCCGCTGAAAAAATAAAAATTTTCAATCCTTTTTCAATTTTCCTTCTGTATGATGGCTCCATCAAAGATACAGGAGGAATTTTTTATGGATGTTCAAACCATTTTTAAACGATATGAACTGAAATATCTGCTGACAAAAGAGCAGAAGGACCGTCTGCTGGAAAAGCTTCAGGAAAATCTGATTCCGGATCCGCATGGTGAAACGACCATCCGAAATATTTATTTTGATACGGAGAATTATCAGCTGATCCGCCGTTCCCTTGAAAAACCGGTTTATAAGGAAAAGCTGCGGGTTCGCAGCTACTGCCAGGCGGATCCGGACAGCCCGGTGTTTGTGGAGCTGAAGAAAAAGTACCGGGGTGTCGTCTACAAGCGCCGGATTTCTCTTCCGGAAACAGACGCTATGTCCTGGCTTTCAAGAGGGAAAAGCAGTCCGGAGAATACCCAAATCTCCAGGGAGATAGACTATTTTCTGAACTTCTACCCCTCGCTGGGACCGGCGGGATTCATTTCCTACCGGCGGGAGGCATTTTACGCAAAAAATCAGCCGGATTTTCGGGTAACCTTTGACTGCCGGATTCTTTTCCGCCAGGGGGATCTGTCTTTGAAATCCAAGGTCTACGGTATTTTGCTTATTCCCCGGAACAGGTGCTGATGGAGTTTAAATGTCCGGGCGCCATGCCTTTGTGGGCCGCGAAATTCCTATCTGAGGAACGTATTTATCAGACGTCCTTCTCCAAATACGGCACTGCTTATCAGAAAGTGATTCTTCCGGGACTTGAAAAGGAGGTGAGGCGCTATGCCTGATTCTATTTTCAGAGGATTATTCGACTCACAAAGGGCTGCCATCATCTCGGTCGGCGACTTTCTGCTCTGTATGGGGGTGTCCCTGATTCTGGGACTGATTATGGCCTTTACCTATATGTACCGCACCAGGTCCAGCAAAAGTTTTGTGGTGACCTTGGCCCTGCTGCCCGCCGTTGTCTGCGTTGTGATTATGCTGGTCAACGGAAATGTGGGAACCGGCGTAGCCGTGGCAGGCGCTTTCAGCCTGGTTCGCTTTCGTTCCGTTCCCGGAACCGCCAGAGAAATCTGCAGCCTTTTTCTGGCCACGGTCAGCGGTCTGATTGCCGGAATGGGATATCTGGGGTTTGCCGCCCTTTTCACCGTTGTCATGTGCGCCGTGTTTTTGCTCTATCAGCTGTTGGAGCTGGGAAGCGGCAAGGGGCGGGAGGCCTGGAAGACGCTGACCATTATCATTCCGGAGGATTTGGACTATACGGAGGTATTTTCCGATATCCTTAAGGACTATACCAGTTCCCACACCCTGGTCTGCGTAAAGACCACCAATATGGGCAGTCTGTTCCGGCTGACCTACGAAGTGGTTCTCCGGGATATTGAAAAGGAAAAAGAGATGATTGACAAACTGCGCTGCCGCAACGGAAATCTGGAGATTTCCCTGTCCCGACAGGAAACCCTGGCGGCGGAATTGTAAAAAAGGAGGATGAATTTTTATGAAAAAGAAGATGGTCATGACCCTTGTCCTTTGCTGCCTTGCCGGCTCCCTGGCCGCATGCCGGGGCAAGGGGACGGAGAGCAGCCCTTCGGAGGCTGCGGAAACATCAGCTGAGGGCCAGAGCCAGGAGGCAGGTGAGAATACAGACGGGGAAATAGCCGAGGGCACGGGCGAGGCTGCGGATTCTTCTTCACCGTTTTCGGACGATGAAATGTTTACGGACCGGGACTATGAAACGGATTACGACGATGTTGCCGCCGAAATCAGCCTCGACGAAACCGGCGCCAGCTGCCAGGGAGACGGAGTGGAAATTTCCGGTCAGGCGATTACCATTACGGAGGAGGGAACCTATCTGTTCTCCGGCGCCCTGGAGGACGGATATATCATCGTGGATGCGCCGGATACCGCCAAAGTCCACCTGGTACTGAACGGCGTTTCAATCAACAGCGGGACTTCTGCTCCTATTTATGTTTCACAGGCGGAGAAGGTGTTCCTAACATTGGCGGAGGGGACGGAAAACACTTTGTCTAACGGTGGAACCTTTGAATCTCAGGTGGATGAAAGTATCGATTCCGTTATCTTTTCCAAACAGGATTTGACCTTAAACGGCGCCGGTTCTCTGACCGTCGCCTCCCCCGCAGGTCACGGCATCCGCTCCAACGACGATCTGGTGATTACCGGAGGCAGCTATACCATTTCCTGTGCAGACCACGGGCTGAAAGCCAATGACAGCATCCGGATTACCGGCAGCACCACCTTAAACATCCGGTCCGGCAAGGACGGAATCCACAGTGAGCATGACAGCGATGTTTCCCTCGGCTTTGTGTATATTTCTGGCGGCGGCTTTGACATCGAGGCCGACGGAGACGGAATCAGCGCCAGCGGTATGTTGCAGATTGAGGACGGAACTTTTAATCTTGTCACCGGAGGAGGCAGCGAAAACGGCTCTCACAGCGGGGCGGAAGCCGACCGGGGATTCGGAGGTCCGGGACGGGGAGGCGGACGCCAGGGAGAGGCGCCGGCGGAGCCCCTGATGGATGAGCCTTCTGCGGAAACGTCTGCTGCGGCAGAGGAAATCCCGGAGGAGCCTTACGGAGAAACGGCAGCCGCTGCGGCAGAAGAGGAGACCACCAGCATGAAAGGACTGAAGGCCACCGGAAATCTGCTGATTAACGCAGGAACCTTCTCCATCGACTCTGCCGACGATTCCATTCACTCCAACGCCTCCGTTTCCATCAACGGAGGAACCTTTGAACTCTCCACCGGGGACGACGGCATCCACGGGGACGACACCCTGACGATTAATGCGGGAAATATTTTAATCCGGGAAAGCTATGAGGGGCTGGAGGCCCTGCATGTGGATATTCAGGGAGGAAACATTCAGCTCACCGCCACGGATGACGGAATCAATGCGGCGGGGGAGAGCGAGGAGAGCGGGAGCCCGGGCGCTCCCGCAGGCAAAGAAGCAGCCGCTCCTCTTTCCAAAGATGGAGAAGGACAGAGACCCGGGGTTCCTTTAGAAAGCGGGGAGGCTTCCAATCCCCCGGAGAGAAATGGAGGTGAACAAGAAAACTCTGAAGGTACAGGCTCAGAAACCATGCCCCAAGGCCGCAGCGGAGGCGGCAGAGGAGGGAGAGGCGGAGGCCCGGGAGGTATGGGGATGGGATCCGGAAGGGGGACCGGAGGAGATTCATCCGCCTCAAACGGCACCATTTCCATTTCCGGCGGAACAGTGGTGATTCACGCTTCCGGCGACGGCATGGACGCAAATGGTTCCCTGACGATTTCCGGCGGCTTAGTTACCATTGTCGGCCCGACTCGCGGGGACACCTCCATTCTGGATTACGACACCACCGCCGCCATCTCAGGCGGAACCTTCATCGGAACCGGCGCCTCCGGCATGGGGCAGACCTTCGGGGACTCCGAGCAGGCCGTGGTTACCCTCCGGCTGGAGGAGCAGGCCGCCGGAACGGAGGTCAGCCTCCAGGATTCGGATGGCAATGTCCTCATTTCCACCGTTCCCGACCAGTCATTTTCCATGATTATTTTCAGCAGCCCGGATTTGAACGCCGGGGAAACTTACCAGGTGACGGCCGGGGAGACGGTTTTTGAGGTGATGGCACAGTAGCCTACGCCAGATGAATCATCGTCGCAATCACAATAAACACAATACTCAGCCCCCACTCAATCAGGGCCAGCTTTCCGGCAAAGCGGAACCACTGGATGAAGTTGACGCCACCGGCGCCGATGCAGGCGTTGGTGGTGGAGCTGGTAGGAATCACACAGTCAGAGAATCCCGCCGCGCACTGGAAGGCGATAACCGCCGTCTGAGCCGTGATTCCCGTCATCTGGGCCAGGGGTCCCATCAGAGGCATTACCAGGGCCGCAAGGCCGCTTCCGGAGGGAACGAAGAAGTTAATCACAATATTGATGACAAACATTCCAACGGCAATGAGCGAGCTGGGAAGAATGGAAAGGATTCCGGAAAGGGCGTTGAGGATGGTGTGGAAAATCATGCCGTTCTCCATGACAACCAGGATCCCCCGTCCCATTCCGATTACCAGGCAGGCAAACATCATGGATTTCGCTCCGTCAATCCAGGTCTGGCAGATTTTATTGCCGCTAAGTCCGCCCGCGACGCCGGCTATAATACCCATGGCCAGGAAAATGGGCGACATCTCGCTGGCAAACCAGTCCATCACCATGGCTCCGTAGATAATAATGGCGAATCCGATTATCATGGTCAGAAGGACCAGGATATTCCGGGGACTCAGGGTGGTAGTGGTGGTATAGGTCAGCTTGTCGGCCTGTCCGCTCTTCAGATGGGCCTGTTCCACATTATAGCAGTAGCTCTTGGTGGGGTCTTTTTTCACCCGCTCTGCGTACCAGGTGGTGTAAATCACAACGGCAATCAAAATCACCACATGCATAATCATGCGGAACCACGCGCCGGAGAAAATGGGAAGTCCCACGATTCCCTGGGCCACGGCCGTCGCGTAGGGGTTAAAAGTTCCAACGGAGCTTCCCACAAAGGCTCCGCACATGACCATGGCGATTCCGGTGATGCTGTCATAGCCCATACGCCTGGCCAGGGTGATGCAGATGGGAACAAAAATCACGCATTCCGCGTCAAAGCCGATGAGGCCGCCCAGAAGAGAGAAGAGGAACATAATCACAAAGACAATCAAATGTTCCTTGCCCTCCAGGGCCTTTACCAGCTTATTAATCACAATGTCGATGGTCTGGGTGGCGTTGATAATGGCAAAAGAACCGCCGGCAATCATTACGAAGAAAATCAGGGAAGACATCTCGGAAAGTCCGGTGGGGATAGCGTTGAAGAAATCGTAAAGGGATACGGGGTTCTGCTCAACGGCATGGAAGGTTCCAGGAATCAGAATCTCTCTTCCCGTCTCATTAGGGGCCGTGTCAAACTGGCCTGCGGGAATCACATAGGTTAAAATCGCACAGATGACCAGAATGGTAAAAATCAGAAGATAGGTGTGGGGCATCTCCATAGTAAATAACCTGGCTAAGCCCTTCTTTTTTTCGGTGTTGGAAGATGTTTCGTTCATGTCTGTACTCCTTTGTAAGCAATCGATTGGTTTACAGGTTACTCAAATGCGCCTTTTAGCAGAACCTGGCCTTCCTTCACAGCCAGGCGTCCCATAGCGTAAACCTGACGGATGGAAAGATCCTGGTCCAGCAGAATCAAATCGCCGTCCCCTCCTTCTGCCAGATGTCCCTTCTGAGGATACATGCCGATGGCGGCGGCCGGACTGGAAGTTACTACCTGGAGAGCAGTTTCCATAGGAATCTTTTCCTCTGACACCAGGCTGCAAAATTCTTTATAAAGGGTATCCGCGGAGGCAGCGCACAGTCCGGTGCAGTTTCCCTGACTGTCGTAAACCGCCATGCAGCCGTTGGCGTCGGAACTCATGGTGATCTGCCGGACGTCTACCCCCGCCTCCAGAAGACGGCGGATGGCCTGGCTGGGTTTAATGGTCCCCTCAAAACCGTACTCCGGACTCACGCCGGAGGTCACATCTACAATTCCTCCCAGTTTGGCAAATTCAATGGACTGGGCGAACAATCCCTCGTCCCGGTTAATGTGGGTTGGAATCATCAGATAGGGTGGCAGCTCCGTCTCCATAATAATGTCCATCAACATGGAGAGGCGCCGTTTCCCCGCCCCCATATGAATATGGGTGTAACCCCGTTTTCCGCTGACCAGTCCTGCCGTGTAGGCCTGGGAAATCAGCTGTTCCATCTGAGTTCTGGTGGGCTGGGCGGAGCGCCGGTCAGACAGGGCCGTTTTTGTCCCGATCACCTGGTCTACAAAGAGAATATCCCGCCTCACTGAACCGGTAAGAGTGGCGGAGGGCATCTCAAAAGAACCGGTAAGCATCCTGGCCGTGATTCCCTCCTGCTCCAGGGCACAGACCTTGGCGTAGAGAGCTTCAATATTGCGGGCTGTGCCGTCGGTTCCGTGAAGGCCTACCACGGTGGTAATCCCATGGGAAACAATCTGGGAAACCTGCATCTCCGGCGTTCGGCTGTAATAGCCCGCCTCGCCGCCCGCGCCGATCACATGGACATGCTGGTCCACGAATCCCGGTATCATGATCAGCCCGGAGGCTTCTACAATCTCAACCGGTAAATCTCCATATTCGGTTCCCAGATGTTCTGCTATCTTCAGGATTTTTCCCTGTCCGACGAGAACGTCCATTTTTCCCAAATGTTCCGGAGCATAGATGTCCGCCTGTTGAATCAAAAGCAGATTCATCATTTTTATACCTTCCTTTCGTATAAAATATCATTTCGTATTATAGCACAGGGCAAATTTTTTTCAAATAGATCTTACCGGACAGCAGTTCAGAACGATCCGACTTGAGATTCCGTTTTTGAATGTTCAATAAAGGAGATAAAGGCCTTTGCGGCTGGAGAAAAAGCCTGGGCTTTTTTCCAGACCAGCATAGTGCTGGCCTCCACACAGGGCGTGAGCGGAATAAACCTCAGTCCCTCATAAGTACAATCCAGTTTTAAAGTAAGAATGCAGCCTTCTCCCTCCCTCGCAATGCAGGCAAGATTATAGAGAAGGTTTCCGCTGGCGGTTATATGCAGCTGCTCCCGGTAGGGGCCGAACCAGTTTAACAGTTCATTTTGTATATTTTTTCGTTCAGGCATAATGAGCGGCAGCGAGGCCAAATCCCCTGGGGAGACGCTTTCCTTTTCTGCCAGAGGCGAATCTTCCCGGATTAGAACGCCGAATTTTTCGGGAATCGGTATGCGGATAAAAGAATACTTTCCGACGTCCACCGGTTCCTGCAAAAGTCCAAGATCCAGCAGTCCATGTTCAATTCGTTCCTTGATATTGTCCGAATTTCCGCTGTAAATGGAAAAGGACACCTGGGAATGTTCCTTCTGAAAACTGGTGATGAGCCTGGCAAGAAAACGGGAACTCTGCAGTTCACCGCTTCCAATGGCAACCGTACCGGACAGCTGTTCCCGATTATGGCGGAAATCCTCCTTTGTCTTCTCTGCCAGAGCCAGGATTTCTTCCGCGCGGCGCCGCAAAAGCATTCCATCTTCTGTCAGAACAATATGGTGTCTGCTTCTCTGAAACAGCGTAACTCCCAGCTCCTCCTCCAGCTGTATCAGCTGCCTGGAAAGAGTGGGCTGCGTCAGGTGGAGCAGATTAGCCGCTTTTGTGATATTTTCTTCCCGCGCTACCGTCAGGAAGTATTTTAAAACCCGAATCTCCATTCAATCGTCCTCCTTCCCCATAGTTTAGCACATTTTTTTACGGAAAGGCAATAAAAAACAAATTTCCCGGTTTCGTCCCTGTTTTGCGCGCCGGTTGCCTTTTGCCAGCGGAACGGTTATACTTAAAACAGTATTGCTGTCCGGGAGGTGCATCATGGAGATTCGTGTTCTGCGATATTTTTTAGCGGTGGTCAGGGAAGAAAGTATTACCAAAGCGGCGGAGCTGCTGCATATTACCCAGCCTACCTTAAGCCGTCAGATTGCTCAGCTGGAGGAGGAGATGGGAATTAAGCTTTTTGACCGGGGGACAAGAAAAATTGTTCTGACCAACGAGGGGATTCTGCTGCGCCGGAGGGCGGAAGAGATTCTGGAGCTGGTGGATAAAACGGAGCGGGAGCTGACGGACCAGGATAAGATGATAGGGGGAAAAGTGTCCATTGGCTGCGGCGACCTGACCGCCGTACAGCTGCTGCCGAAGCTGATCCAGTCTTTCCATGAACGTTATCCTGCCGTTACCTTTGACCTCTACACGGCCACGGCGGACCACATCAGGGACCGGATGGACCGGGGGCTGACGGATGTGGGACTTTTGCTGGAACCGGTCAGCATGGAAAAATATGACTATATCGCCTTAAATCCCCAGGAACAGTGGGTGGTGGCCATGTCCCCGGGCGCTCCTCTGGCCAAGCTGGAATGCATTACGCCGGAAGACTTAAAAGGGGCGCCGCTGATTCTGCCCCGCCGCCTGGATGTCCAGAGCGAGCTGGCCCGGTGGTTCGGCGATGAATTTGAAAAGCTGAACATCCTCATGACCGCCAACCTCCCCTCCAACAGTTCCGTTATGGCCCACTACAAATTGGCCTACGCCATCATTATCCTGGGCTCCATTTCCTTCTGGAATCCGGATAAGATTGTCTGGCGTCCTCTGGAACCCCGGCTGAAAGCCTCCAGCGTGCTTGCATGGAGGAGAAAACAGCCCTTCGGACTAGCTGCGGAAAAGTTTATCAAGCATGTGAAGGAAGCGTTGAGGGGCGGGGGAGAGGGAATTTAAAAAATATCGTAATGTTTGAGAAGCATTCCCTCCCATGAAAAGCAGGCATTGGACATAGCCTATTATCCTGTCTATAATATAAGTGCAGCGCAGATACAATACCTCGCTGCGCTTATTTTGTTACAAGCACTATGAGCACTCAGCGCCTTATCTTTAGGCGCTTACGGGAGATGAGATACGGCATTGAGCGACATAGAACAAATGGAAACCTGGGAAATCTGGATTTCCCATCAGGAAAAAAGCATGTCTTTCCAGCCGGCAACGGGGTATAATTCTGTTCTATTCCTGGATGAACATGATATGTGGACTTACATCTATCGTTTTCTGAAGACCGGATACCGGATTCAATAAATATCCGCAGCGGTTCAGATATTCTTGTTCTGAACCACTGCGGATATTTTTAATAATACTAAAACAATTCTATGGTATGATGAAGGTGTCAAAAGGTGTTTAGGCGTCATGATACTAAGCGGAATTATTTCAGAAAGGTTGATAAGAAATGTCAAGAAGTGAAAAAAAGCGGCTGGACAACCGTTTTCCGCCGTCCCTGTTTGCCATCTATCTGGGAGTCCTTCTGCTGATGTCGGGCATCCATATCGGACTGGTTACCCTGGTCAATGAGCGTCAGTGGAGTGCGCCTGTCCAGATTTTGATTCCCACGGTGTACTGGACCCTGGTAGCCGCAGGGTTGACGGTATTTACACGGAGTAAAATCGTCCAAACTTATGACCGGCCCATGAAGGAGCTGGCCCGGGCCGCGGCTCAGGTCGCACAGGGGGACTTTTCCGTTTACATCCCCACGATCCACGCCACTGACCGGTACGATTATCTGGACTTCATGATTCTGGACTTCAATCGGATGGCAGCGGAGCTTGGCAGCCTCGAAACCATGCGGACGGATTTTATTGCCAATGTCTCCCATGAAATCAAGACCCCTCTGGCGGCAATCCAGAATTACGCCCAGCTTCTGACAAAGCCCAGTCTAACAAAGGAGGAGCAGGAGAACTACACGGCGGCAATCCTTGGCAGCACCCACCGTCTCTCCGCCCTGATTACCAATATCCTGAAACTAAATAAACTGGAAAGCCAGCAGATTACGCCTCAATGCGAACCTTATGATTTATGCCGCCAGTTAAGCGACTGCGCCCTGGGGTTTGAGATGGTATGGGAGGAAAAGGAGATTGATTTTGAAGCGGACTTAGAGGACAAGGCCGCCATCAACGCGGATGAGAGCCTGATGGAACTGGTCTGGAACAATCTGTTATCCAACGCCTTTAAGTTTACGGAGCCGGGCGGCCGCGTCGTCCTGCGGCAGACCTCCGATTCCGATTGTATCACGGTAGAGGTATCGGACACCGGATGCGGGATTTCAAAAGAGGCCCAGAAGCGTATCTTTGATAAATTCTATCAGGGGGACACCTCCCCTGCCACAGAGGGAAACGGTCTGGGCCTGGCCCTGGCGCTGCGGGTCCTGCAGCTTATGGGAGCTTCCATCCAGGTCAGCAGCGAAGAGGGAAAAGGAACTTCCTTTACCGTAAAGATTCCCCTTCAGAACGGATAATATTTGTCAGCAGGATAATCGAAGAACCGGCCGGATGCCAGCGCATCCGGTCTTTTTTTAACATTTCCCAAACAAAACTGAATCAATTATTTAACAATGGCAGTCTAAACACAATCATTCATGATATTACCGATATACGGCTCGAGTTATACGGTTAATCCGCCGTATGTAAATTGCCCAGAAATGGTCATTACTATGTTTACATGTACCAATCCGTGCAGCTTCCCAGCGGAAAG
>OLVT01000207.1_pt1 | contig 70415 bp, 66 predicted proteins | sample 1673241 | NCBI WGS metagenome assembly OLVT01 (sample SAMEA3178936, study PRJEB25190) | human gut metagenome | biome: human gut; feature: human-associated habitat; material: faeces | place: Austria | collected 2013
CGCCCGCCGGCACGCAGCGCGCGCTGCTCGTGGGCGGCGGCGTGGGTGCGGCCCCGTTGTTCATGCTGTGCCAAGAGCTTGTCGGTTCTGGCGTGCACGTGGACGTGGTGCTCGGCGCGCAGACCGCCGATGCGCTTGTGTGCCTGAAGCGCTACGAGCAGCTCCTGTCGCGCGACGTTCGCGTGGCAACCGACGATGGCACGCTCGGTCGCGAAGGCTTCTGCACCTCCTTGGTCGAAGAGGCCCTTGCCGCCGGCGTCGATGGCAAGCCGTATCAGTACGTGGCATGCTGCGGCCCCGAGCCCCTTATGAAGATCGTGGCAGGTCAGGCGGCCGGTGCCGACGTGCCGTGCCAGATCTCCCTGGAAAAGCGCATGGCCTGCGGCGTGGGCGCGTGCCTGTCGTGCGTGGTCGACACGGTCGATGGCAAGAAGCGCTCGTGCGTCGACGGCCCGGTGTTCGATGCTGAAAAGGTGGTGTGGTAGATGACTGCAACCCCCATGCTTCCCGCAACCGCGGCCCCCACGAACGTCAACATGGCCGTCAACCTCGGCGGGCTTTCCATGAAAAACCCCGTGACCACGGCATCCGGCACCTTCGCCGCCGGCCGCGAGTACTCCGACTTCGTAGATGTCTCAGCCCTGGGCGCCGTCACCACCAAGGGCGTCTCGCTCAACGGCTGGGAGGGCAACGCCTCCCCGCGCATCGCAGAGGTTCCTTCGGGCATGCTCAACTCCATCGGCCTGCAAAACCCCGGCGTCGAGCATCTGAAGGCCTGCGAGCTGCCGTGGCTTGCCGAGGTCGGCGCAACCGCCATCGTCAACGTCTCCGGTCATAGCTTCGACGAGTACGTGCAGGTCATCGAGGCGCTTGAAGATGCACCCGTGGACGCGTACGAGGTCAACATCTCGTGCCCCAACGTCGATGCCGGCGGCATGACCATCGGCACGCACGTGGAGTCCGTCGAGAAGGTGGTCGGCATGTGCCGCGAGGCCACCGCCCGCCCGCTCATCGTCAAGCTCACGCCCAACGTCACCGATATCGCCGAGATCGCCCGCGCCGCCGAGTTCGCCGGCGCCGACGCCATCTCGCTCATCAACACGCTCATGGGCATGGCCATCGACGCCGATCGCCGATGCACGCTCACGTCGCGTCCCTTCGCCGGCTTCTCCGGTCCCGCCATCAAGCCCGTTGCCCTGCGCTGCGTGTGGCAGTGCCACAACGCGGTGAAGGTGCCGCTTCTGGGTATGGGCGGCATCTCCAACGGCACCGATGCCGTGGAGTTCATGCTCGCCGGCGCCACCGCCGTGGCGGTGGGCACCGCGAACTTCGTCAACCCTCAGGCAACCATCGACGTCATCGACGGCATCGCAGAGTATTGCGAGCGTCATGGCGTCAAAGACGTCAACGAACTGATTGGAGCGTTGCAATGCTAACCACGTTTTCCGATATCCCCGAGCGCGACCGCGTCATCGTCGCCCTGGACTGCGACATCGAGGAGGCCTTCGAGCTGGCCGACAAGCTGCAGGGCAAGGCCACGTGGATGAAGATCGGCATGACGCTGTTCTATGCTAACGGCCCTGCGGTGGTGTATGCGCTGAAAGAGCGCGGCTTCAAGGTGTTTTTGGACCTTAAGTTCCACGACATCCCGCATCAGGTCGAGGGCGCGGCGTACTCGGCGGCAGCGAGCGGTGCGGACATGATGACGATGCACACCATCGGCGGCGTCGCCATGATGAGCGCGGCTCAGAAGGGCGCCGAGCGCGCGGCTGCCGAATACGGCTTCGACGTGCCCATCACGTTGGGCATCACCGTGCTCACCTCCATGAGCCAGGCGGCCTTGGCCGATACCGGCGTCACCCGTCCCATGTCCGAGCAGGTCAACGTGCTCGCCGAGCAGGCCAAGCGTTCCGGCATCTCCGGCGTTGTGGCGTCCCCGCAGGAAGCCGCCATGCTTCGCGAGGTGCTCGGCCCCGAGGGCTATATCGTCACGCCGGGCGTGCGTCCCGCCGGCAGCGCCCTGGGCGATCAGTCTCGCGTGGCAACGCCCAAGCAGGCCTTCGAAAACGGCGCATCGCACATCGTCATCGGCCGCCCCATCACGCAGGCCGCCGATCCGGCTGCCGCCTTCGATGCCATCGTGGCCGAGCTGGACTAGTGGGAATTTCGCGCGTTCGTGGCATAGCTGACATCGTTCGTGCATAATGTGTTGTCGCTGAATTAGGGCGCCTTTGCGTTGGATTCGGAAGAATCCCAGGTGCAGGGCCATTTTTCTGCGAAAACTTTTTTGTGATTTGGGTAACTGGTTGTTGTCGATGTCGGTTGACGTGCTAGTATCACGACAACGCTTGATTTACACGAAGGAGATTACTGATGGCTATTCCCCAACTCAGCCCTGAAGATCGTCAGGCGGCCCTTGAAAAGGCAAAGGCTGCTCGCATCAAGCGCGCGCAGGTCCGCGATGATCTCAAGGCCGGCAAGCTCACGCTTGCACAGGTGGTCGACATGAAAGACGACCCGGTCATCGGCCGCATGAAGGTCTCCACGCTCATCGAAACCCTTCCCGGCTACGGCAAGGCAAAGGCCGAGAAGGTCATGAAGGAGCTGCAGATCGCCGAAAGCCGCCGCCTGCGCGGTCTTGGCGAGCGTCAGCAGGTCGCGCTCCTCGAGCGTCTGGGCTAGGCAGTGCGTCGCGGCAATCTGTTCGTCATCTCCGGGCCATCAGGTGCTGGCAAAGGCACGCTGGTGGCCCGACTTGTGCAGGCGGTTCCCGATGCGTGGGTCTCGGTTTCGGCAACCACGCGCAGCCCCCGTGCAGGCGAGGTCGACGGCGTTCATTACCAGTTCAAAACCAAGGAGCAATTCCAGCAGCTCATCGATTCCGATGGCCTTCTCGAATGGGCGGTGTACGGGTCTAACCATTACGGCACGCCCAAGGCCAGCGTCCAGGAGCACATGGCGGCCGGCCAGCAGGTCATCCTTGAGATCGATGTGCAGGGGGCGTTCCAGATCAGGGAAAAGGTGCCCGAGGCGCACCTGATCTTCATCGAGCCGCCTTCCATGGAGGTGCTCGAGCAGCGCCTTCGTGGTCGCGATACCGAAACCGAGGAAGTCATCCAGCAGCGTCTTGCGGCTGCCAGGGTGGAGCTTTCCCGTAAAATGGAGTATGATATACAGCTTGTGAACGATAATCTTGACGAAGCTGTTTCGCAGCTCGTCTCATACGTGAACGAACAAGCCGAGAAAACGCGAGGTTAACTACCCTATGAGCATCATCGAACCCAGGATCACCGACCTTCTGGACGCAACTGATAACGACCGTTTCCTGCTGTGCGCCCTGGCATCCAAGCGCGCCCATGACATCAACGACATGATGCGCGGCCAGCGCGATCGCGCCATCCAGCTGCAGACGGCCGTTGAAATCGCCAAAGCCGCAGACAAGAAGCCGCTTTCCATGGCCTTCTCCGAAATCGCCCGCGGCGACGTTTCCTACGATCCGGAAACCATCGACGCCGAAAACCACTAAGCCTTATCTACGCCAAGCAGTTTTCGTTTGACGTGTGAACCCTCTGGCGTCCTGCGCCTGCCTATGCTGAGCATTTGCTGCGTTGTTTGCGTTGTAAATGAGGTTAGGGCTTGCAGGACGACAGGGGGTTTGTTCCGTTTACCCGCTTAACGAATTGTTCGAAGGGCTGTTCATATGACCGAATTCCAGCGCATTTGCCTGGTCCATTACCATGAAATCGGGCTGAAGGGCCATAATCGCTCCACGTTCGAGATGCGCCTGCTCAAAAACCTTGAGGCGTTGCTTTCCGATTTCGACGTGGTCACCATCCATCGAATCTCCGGTCGCCTGTGCGTGTTTTTGCGCGAGGGCACCGATTGGGAGACTGAGAAGCGCTGTGCCGACTTCATCCGCAAGGTGCCCGGCGTTGCCCGCGTATCCTCCGGCTACAAGTGCGAACGCGATCTGGCGCAAATGGAGCAAGCTGCGCTCGCGGCCATGGCCGATGTCGACGACTTCACCAGCTTCAAGGTGCAGGCTCGTCGCAACCATACCGATTTCGAGGTCGGTTCCATGGATATGAACCGCATCATCGGCGCCGCGCTGTGCGAGGCACATCCCGAAAAACAGGTTCAGATGAAGAACCCCGATGTGGTGGTGGGCGTCGAGGTGGTGCAGAACGCTGCTTACGTGTACGCTCGCAGCGTGCGCGGCGTCGGCGGCCTTCCGGTTGGAAGCTCGGGCAAGGTGGCCTGCCTTCTGTCCAGCGGCATCGACTCGCCGGTTGCCACGTGGCGCATGGCGCGCCGCGGCGCCGTTTGCATCGGCGTGCATTTCTCCGGCCGCCCGCAAACCAGCGACACCAGCGAGTATCTGGTCGACGACATCGCGCACGTGCTTGAGAGGACCGGGTGCATCGGTCGCGTGTACGTTGTGCCGTTCGGCGATTACCAGCGCGAGATCTCGCTGACGGTGCCTCCTCAGCTGCGCGTTATCATGTATCGCCGCCTTATGTTCAAGGTTGCGCAGGAGATCGCCCGTCGAGAAGGGGCGAAGGCCCTGGTAACCGGTGAGTCGCTCGGCCAGGTGGCCTCGCAAACCCTGGATAACATCCGCTGCACTGATGCGGCGGTGGATATGCCGGTGTTCCGCCCCCTCATCGGCACCGACAAGCTTGAGATCATCGATATGGCCCAGCAGGTCGGCACCTTCGAGATCTCGTCCCAGGATGCTCCCGATTGCTGCACGTTGTTCATGCCGCGCAATCCCGAGACGCATGCGCAGCTCGAGGATGTGCTCGAGGCCGAATCGGCGCTTCCCGTCGATCAATTGGTGTCCGAGCTCGCCGACGCCGCGGAGCCGCACGACTACAAGTGCCCGGGCTATAAGAAGAAAAAGCCGCGTAAGGAATAGCGTTTCCGGCGAATATCGCGATGGGTTGGACGCCTCATCTCAGGCGCAACATGAGATCAGAATGAGAAGGCCGCGCTTTTGCGCGGCCTTCTTGCGTGTTCGGCCATACGCAAGCAAGGCTCCGTATGTTGTGCAGTCATCGAATGCGATGAAAGGTGCGTGTCGAGTGGAGCCGATTTGCGAGAGTCGATAAGTCTTCGAACCCGTTTGCCGTTGGCTTTTGACGCAAGGAAAGGTTTCTTGACGACGCTTCGAGATGCTCCTGTGCTTTCAACGACATTTCGTGGTGTTTGAAAGGCGCGCGCCTCGGATTGCTTTGTACTCATCCTGCAAGGTTCATGCGACTAGTACCGTCCTTTTCGACAAGGGACCTGCAAGATGGCGGAGCTATGCTTTCCGAAATCAAGGAAAGGGGCTCTTATGGATTTCGTCCGGTACGCCGATTCGGTTCGCGCCAAGCTGCATATGGGCGGGGTACGCCTTCCCGTTGTGATTGGCATCACGGCTGTTGCGATTTGCGTTTTGGTTGCAGGTGGTGTGGGCCTGGCTTCGGTGGTCGCGCCGGATTCCGCCTTCACCGTGGAGAAGGCCGACGCTTCGGATGGCGAATCGGGGCAGGCGGATCCTGCGCAAAGCGAGAGCGCTTCTCTGTTTGTGCATGTTGGTGGGTCGGTTGCCGATCCCGGGTTATATGAGCTTGCCGGCGATGCGCGGGTGCAGCAGGCCATCGATGCAGCAGGCGGTTTTGCCGAGGACGCTGCCATCGATGCGCTCAACCTTGCTCGTCAGGTACAGGATGGGGAACAGATCATCGTTCCCAGCATGCAGCAAGCTACCGGCTCTGAGGCGCCTGTTTCAGCGGATTCCGGTGCGTCTGCGGTGTCATCGGGTGGTGCTTTCGCACATGGGAAGGTCGACATCAACACGGCAACGGTCGATCAGCTGCAGCAGCTCAACGGAGTGGGCCCAGCATTAGCGCAGCGCATCGTTGCGGATAGGCAAGCCAACGGCCCGTTTAAAACTGTTGAGGACCTTAAGCGGGTATCCGGGATCGGTGACAAGAAGTTCGCATCGTTGGCGGATTCGATTTGCGTCGGGTAAGCGCCGCACAAAGCGAGTTGCTTCGGGACTCATTCGTTCCCGACAACCGGACCGTTGAGGACGGGGCCTCGTTTTCCTCGCGCCCTGCGATTCCTCCTGTGCTGGCGTTTGCGTTAGGCGTTTGGGCGGGCTGCGTTGCCGCCATGCTGTTTGCGCGTTCGCTTTCGGTTGTCGTGTGTGCTGCGTTATGTGCTGGTGAGCTTGTCGCGTGCATATGCTGTCTCTGCCTGATTTGGCGCCGCCGAACGCACCTTCTAGCGTTGGTGCTTGTGGCGGGCTTGTTGTGCGGCGGTGTTTTAGGCCTCGCGCAAGGGGCGCGACTTCATCAAGCTCAACAGGTGGCTATCCGGTCGCAGGGCCTGCTGCACATCACCGCGTTGTCGGATGGTATGCAAGGCGAATTCGGCGTTTCCTGTACGGCTCGAGTGCAGTCGGAGGGGTCTGACCGATCATTTACGGCGAAGATCTCCTTTCCTCGCGACTGCAATCTGCCTATGTATGGCCAGCGGTTTACCGGCTACGGCACGATATCGGGGCTTTCGGAGGATCGCGCACCGCGGGGTTGGCAACGCGGCATCGTCGCAAACGTCAAATTGAGAACCTGCGAGCGTGTTGAGCTTCGGGGTCCAGGTGCTGCGCTCCTCTCGTTTCGGGAGCGCGCCGTGCGGGCGCTTACGGAGCCGTTACGTGGCGATATGGGCCTTGCTGCCGCTATCTCCTGCGGATGGAGGGCTGGCTTGCCAGAGTCGGTATACCGGCAATTCCAGGTCAGCGGGCTTGCGCATGTGGTTGCGGTCTCCGGGGCGCATCTCTCCATTGTCGCAGCGCTCATGGCCTCGATGCTTGGTGCGTTGCGCGTTCCCAAACCGATTTCGGTAGCTGCTCAAATCATGTTGCTCGCGGCATATCTGGCGCTTACCGCTATGCCGGCTTCCGCCATTCGAGCTACGCTTATGACGTTAGCCGGAATGACGTCGTGGACGGCGCGACGCCGGGCCTCGTCGTTATCCGCACTTGGGTGCTGCATCGCTGTTATGATCGCCCTTGATGCCCAAGCAGCGTTATCGACCTCGTTCGCGCTGTCGGTTTTGGCCACGCTCGGAATCGTCGTGTTCGGCGGTTTGGCTAACTCATGGTTGAAGGCTTGCTTGGGATGGTTGCCGGCTTTTGTCCGTGAGGCGTTGGCATTGACGTTTGCCTCGTCGGTGCTCGCGACGCCGTTTTCGGCGGCCTTGTTCAGTCAGCTTCCTTTAGCGGCTCCGGTTGCCAACATCGCTATCGTGCCGCTGTTCGGCCCGGTATGCGCAGCCGGCATCGTAGGGGCGGTCGTATGCGCAATGCTTCCGTTGCCTGGCGTCGTCGCTTCCATTACGTGCGCAAGCGCATCGTTGCTTTTGAAGGTGGTCCAGGCATGCGCGTCGATTCCCTACGCGAGCATCCCGATCGTTGCCCCGGCTTTCGTCGCGCTGCTTGTAGGCTTCGTGTCGGCCTGCGTGCTATGGCTATGGTGGCCAAAGCCGGATTCCCATTCGGCATATCGGTTGCTGTCGGTTACCGGAATCGTCTGCGCGGTCGTGTTCGCTCTGCTGAAAGCGCCGATTCCGTATGGGGTATGTGAGATCGTCGCGCTCGATGTTGGGCAAGGCGATGCCATTCTTGTCCGTAGCGGCGGGCATTCGGTGCTGGTGGACACAGGTAATCAAGACGCCTTGCTCCGTCAGGCGTTGGCGCGGCATCATATTACCCGTCTGGATGCCCTTGTCGTCACGCACCCCGACGACGATCACATGGGATCGCTGGCGTCGCTTGATGGCGTAGTGCAGGTCGATCGCGTTCTCCTTGCTCGCGATGGCCTTGCGTGCTCTTGTGCATCGTGCGCTAAGCTTCAACAGCACGCGGAAACGCTGGTGGGGAAGAATCGGGTCGAGGGTTTATCGCAAGGGGACAAGTTTCGGCTCGGTGCCTTTGAATTCACCTGCGTGTGGCCGGTTGCGTTTCAAGACGAAGGCGGCAATGGGGACAGCCTCTGCTTTACCGTGGATGCCGATATCGATGGAGACGGCAATCGTGAATGGCGCAGCTTGCTGGTGGGGGATGCCGAGCATGAGGAGGTCTCGCAGATGCTGTCCGCCGGGTTGATCGACGGGGTCGACGTGTACAAGGTCGGCCATCATGGATCGAAAAACGCGCTGACGCAAGATCAGGCAGCTGCGCTGTCGCCGCAGGTTTCCCTCTGCTCGGTGGGGGCAAGGAACCGCTACGGGCATCCTGCCGCATCAACGGTAGAGTCCCTTGAACGTGCGGGAAGTGCGGTAATGCGCACCGACGAGCACGGGGATGTGGCATGCAGATTCGCTAAGGACCATATCAGCGTGGAAACGCTGCGGTAGAATAAGGCTATGACTGATTCGAAGAACAACAAATCCCTGCTTCCCGTGTACCTCATCACCGGTGAGGATGCTTTGAAGCGCGATGCCGTTATGAAGCGGCTTCGCACGCGTCTGTCAAGCATGGGCGATTTATCGTTCAACTCCGAGGTGTTCGAAGGGGCTGAATTCACCGGCGACGATGTGGTCAACGCGTGCAATACCATTCCGTTTGCATCGCCCGTCCGCTTGGTGGAGGTCCGCGATGCCGATAAGCTGAAGAAGGCTGATTCGGAACCCATCGTCAGCTATTTGGATGCGCCTTGCGAGACCACCGTGCTCGCCCTCGTTGCCGAGAAGCTTGCGAAGAACACCCGCCTGTACAAAGCGGTCGCCAAGCACGGCAAAACCGCGGTGATCGACTGCGCCCCGCCGAAGGCCCGCGACCTGCCTAAACTGGTGCGCTCCATGGCGGTTAGCCACGGGGTCACGTTTTCGGAAGGCGCCGCCATCGCCCTTGTGAACCTGGTCGGCGAGGACACCGTCCACCTTGATGCCGAGATCAAGAAGGTTGCCCTTGCCCATTCCGGCACTGCGGCAGTCGGGGAGCAAGAGGTGCGCTCGCTTGTCAGCCGTACCGCTGAAGTCAAGCCTTGGGAGTTCACAAACGCGTTCGCGGCACGTGACACGGCGAAGTGCCTGCTCGACCTGCAGCGCATGAAGTCGGTATCGCCCCATGCGCTGCTTCCCATGTGCGTCACGCGCATCCGCGAGCTCATGTGCGCGCAAAGCCTTGCCGCCCGCGGGCAGGGGCGGGGGATAGCCGCTGCGCTCAAGCAGCCCGACTGGCGCGTGAAAAACCATGCGGCATGGGCGCGGAAGTACACTCCGCAGGAGTTGCGGCAGGCGCTTATCACCGCTCGCGATACCGAGCAAGCTATGAAAAGCGGCGCCGACCCTGATGCAGCATTCCGCGAGTGGGTGGTGAACGTCACCGCGCAGCGCGGGTAGCGCTATGTTGCGGTATGGCTTTGCGTCACGCTTCCTCTGATTCCGGACATGGCTTTGCAACATGATGCCGATCTTTTTAAGACGTACATCTTCCGGCATCTGCGCTTAATGCATGTTCCGATAAAGGGCGTTGACTCTGGTTGATGTCCCGTATCCGTGCAATAAAAGAGGCATCGGCTCGCGTCGATGCCTTAAAATGAAATGCACCTTACATCTCATGAACCATATGCAAAAAAGAACGGCTCCGGAAATCCGGAGCCGTTCTTAGTTCACCAGCAGGTGAGATGCTATTCAGCAGCCTCTTCGCCCTCGGCGGCCTCAGCCTCAGCGGCAGCCTCGGCAGCGGCGGCCTCAGCGGCCTCCTTTGCCTTGCGCTCGGCGGCAGCGGCCTCGAGCTTCTGCTGCTCGGCAACGCGCTTGGCCTTCTCCTCGGCGGCAGCCTTGTAAGCAGCGGCCTTCTCAGCCTTGCGAGCGGCCTTCTTGGAACCGGTGGCTTCCTGCTTCTTGGCCTCGGGCTTCACGTAAGCAGCGCGCACCTCATCGGTGACGATGGTGTTGACGAGCGCCATCACGCCGGACTTGCGGTTGGCGGCCTGGTTCTTGTGGATAACGCCCTTGGAGACGGCCTTGTCGAGCAGACGGCAAGCGTACAGGCCCTTGGCGTAAGCAGCGGTTGCGTCGCCGGCGGCAACGGCCTCGCGCGCAGCGCGGATGGCGGTCTTCAGCTCGGACTTGATGGCGCGGTTGCGCTGACGGGACTTCTCGTTGGTGATGTTGCGCTTCTTCTGGCTCTTGATGTTCGCCATTGTGAAACTCCTTCGCTCTAACGTGGTTTGCCGGTTTCGGCTTGCTCTGCGTATTCGGCGCAGCTGCGAAGGAGTGGGTGAGATGCACAGGTGACAGATTGGCATATGGCTTCGAGCGTAAAGTGCAAAAGCATTCATATGCGGGAATGGACAGGATTTCCCATTCAGCTAGCCAATCGGCCACCCGGCACCACGATGATCCTTCATGCAGCCTTGTCTGCGGATGCCCTGCGAATATTGCAGGAGCGCGCATATGCCGGATACGCAATGAGCTAGAATAGCCGATATCGCACGGTTTTGCACCTGTTAATTTGCAGTTGTGCAGAACAATGCACAACTTTATTCGGGATTTCCTCTTGAAGGGGGTTCAATATGAGTGTTCGGAAGGTTGCCGTTTCGGCGGGTATGGCCTTTGCGCTCGCTGTGGCGTTCGGGCTTGCCGGCTGCGGCTCGGGTCAGCATGAGGTAATCGACCAGGGGCAGGAATGCTCCAGCTGCCATTCGGGCGGCAAGCAGGTCTTTGATGACGCCGCTCCCGCGTCTGCCGTCCAGTCAAACGGAACCGTTTCGGTGAAAACCTCCGCCGAGCAGGTTTTGGTCTGCAAGCCCATCTTCGTCTCAGAAGACGGCTCCAAGTTCGTTCCCGAGCAGGTTTCCTCGGTGAAAGCGGAAGACGGCTCGGCTCAGGTGCACCTCTCCGAAGGCACCTGGGCGCTTTTCACGCAGGTGCAGGGCTCCGTGAAGGCCCAGCTGGTCACGGTGTCATCGGAGAGCACCGGGGCCGCTGACGTGGAATTGTAGTGCTATGGCGGCAAGGACCGCCGCCAGCTGGTAAAATCCGTTTTTATGCAATCATCGCGGTGCACGTGGGAATCGCATCCTGCGCAGCGCAGTGAAACCTGCTGCCCGGCCTCGCCGTGCAACCGTCGCATCCATACGGCATCAGAAAGCAAGAGGGGACATGACCGACCCATCCCATATCCGAAATTTCAGCATCATCGCCCATATCGACCATGGCAAGTCCACGCTCTCCGACCGCGTTTTGGAGATGACCGGCACCGTGGCGCATCGCGATATGCAGGCCCAGCTGCTTGACAGCATGGACATCGAGCGCGAACGCGGCATCACCATCAAAAGCCAGGCCGTTCGCGTCAACTATACCGCCGATGATGGCGAGACGTACCAGTTCAACCTCATCGACACCCCTGGTCATGTCGACTTCACTTACGAGGTCAGCCGCAGCTTGGCCGCATGCGAAGGCGCCGTGCTCGTGGTCGATGCCACCCAGGGCGTCGAGGCGCAAACGGTGGCGAACGCCATGATGGCCATGAACGCCAACCTTGAGATCATCCCGCTCATCAACAAGATCGACCTTCCCAGCGCCGAGCCCGAACGCGTCAAGGCCGAGATCGAGGACGGCCTTGCCATCCCGGCCGACGACGCGGTGCTGGCAAGCGGCAAAACCGGTGTGGGCGTCCATGACCTGCTCGAGGCCGTGGTCTACAACATCCCCGCGCCGCAGGGCGACGCGGATGCGCCTTTGCGCGCGCTCATCTTCGACAGCTACTTCGATCCATATCGCGGCGTTGTGGCGCTCGTGCGTGTGGTGGACGGCTCCATGCGCAAGGGCCAGAAACTCAAGCTCATGGCCAGCGGCAAGATCATCTTGGCCGAAGAGGTGGGCGCGCGTCATCCTGCCGAGGAGCCGCTGCCCCAGCTTGGCGTGGGCGAGGTAGGGTATCTGGTCACCGGCCTTAAGGACCTTTCCCAGGTGAAGGTGGGCGATACGCTCACCCTGGCCGAAGGCGGCGTCGACGAGCCCCTGCCGGGTTACCGCGAGGCCAAGCCCATGGTGTATACGGGCTTGTTCCCCATCGACTCCGACCAGTACGAGCCGCTGAAAGAGGCGCTCGAGAAGCTGTCGCTCAACGATCCGGCGCTTATCTGGGAGCCGGAGAAATCCCATGCGCTCGGCTTCGGCTTCCGCGTGGGCTTTTTGGGCCTGCTTCATATGGAAGTGGTCAAGGAGCGCCTGGAGCGCGAGTTCAACCTTGACCTGCTGGCCACCGCGCCTTCCGTGGAGTATCACGTGTTCCGACAGGGCGGCGAGATGATTAGCCTGCACTCCCCGCAGGAGATGCCCGACCCCGGTGAGATCGAGCGGATCGAGGAGCCCTACCTGAAGGCGAAGATCCTCATCCCGCCCGATTACGTCGGCGCGGTCATGGACCTTACCGTAGCTCGTCGAGGCACGTTCGTCACCATGAGCTACCTGTCGCAACATACGGTGGAGATGCTGTGGGAGATCCCGCTGTCCGAGCTCATCATGGACTACTTCGACAAGCTCAAGTCCAACACCAAAGGCTACGCCAGCCTTGATTACGACTTCGACGGGTACAAGCCGTCGAACCTGGTCAAGCTCGATATCCTGCTTTCCGGCAAGCCCATCGACGCGCTCAGCTTCATCGTGCACCGCGATAAGGCCTACGATCGCGGCCGCGTGCTCACCGAAAAGCTCAAGGAGATCATCCCCCGTCAGATGTTCGAGGTTCCCATCCAGGCCGCCATCGGCGGGCGCGTACTTGCGCGCGAGACGGTGAAGGCCAAGCGCAAGGACGTGCTTGCGAAGTGCTATGGCGGCGATATCAGCCGCAAGCGCAAGCTGCTCGAGAAGCAGAAGCAGGGCAAGAAGCGCATGAAGGCCATCGGCAACGTCGAGGTGCCGCAAGAGGCGTTCATGGCTATTTTGAAGGTCGATGATTAGGGGCTGTTGCGGAATATGGGCATAAAGCGCGACGAATACAACTGGTTGGACGATGCGTTTGACGATAAGAAGGCTCGCGAAGAGCTTGAGCGGGCGCAGCGCGGCGGTACGAAGGCTGCTGGTTTGGGCTGCATCGTGGTGGTGGTCGCCCTTATCGCGCTGCTCGGTTTCACGCTGGTCTCCGGCGTGAGCATCCTGTCCGAGATGTAGGGGGCTCGCATGCACGATTTCTTCCGCCGCCATCGTCTGCTGCTTGCGCCCATGGCGGGCGTTTCGGATATGGCGTTCCGCACACTGTGCCGCGAACAAGGCGCCGATCTCACATACACCGAGATGGTTTCCGCCAAGGGCCTGTCCTACGCCAACGAGAAAACGCGACATCTGCTCGACCTGGCGCAAGGCGAGGACATGGTCGCGGTTCAGCTGTTCGGCCACGAGCCCGACACCATGGCTTCTCAGGCCGCTTGGATTGAGCAGGTCATGGGCGAGAACCTCGCCTATATCGATATCAACATGGGCTGCCCCGCGCGAAAAATCGTCTCGAAAGGCGATGGCAGCGCGCTTATGCGCGATCCGGACCTGGCCGCCTCCATCGTGGCGGCGGTAAGCCGCGCGGTGGAGCATCCCGTTACCGTGAAGTTCCGCCGCGGCTGGGCCATGGGCTGCGAAACGGCCCCCGAATTCGCGGTTCGCATGCAAGATGCCGGGGCCGCCGCGGTCGCGGTGCATGGCCGTTACGCCGAGCAGCTGTACCGCGGAAGCGCCGATTGGGGCGTCGTCGCGCGCGTCAAGCAGGCGGTGGACGTGCCCGTGGTCGGCAACGGCGACGTGAAATGCGGTGCCGATGCCTTGGCCATCACGCGCGAAACCGGTTGCGATGCCGTCATGATCGCGCGCGCAGCTGAAGGCAACCCGTGGATATTCTCCCAGGCCGCTGCGGCGCTTGCAGGCTCGCCGGAGCCTTGCGCGCCCACCGTCGAGCAGCGTATCGCCATGGCCCGACGCCATGCGCGGCTGCTCGCGCAGCGTGAAGGGCGCAATATCGTGCGCATGCGCAAGCACGCCATGTGGTATATGACGGGCCTTCCCGGCGCCGCAGCGGCGCGCGGGAAGATCAACGCGTGCGTGGGCGTCGATGATTTCGACGTCGTGTTCGACGAGCTGCTCGAGATTGCGGGAAGCCATGCATGATCCTTATCGTGCGCTGTATCTGCATCTGCCGTTTTGCGTGAAGCGTTGCAGCTATTGCGACTTCGCCACCGCCGCCGTGCCCGCTGAAAGCCCGCAAATCGACGAATACGTGGAAGATCTATGTCTGCAGATCCGCCGCAAGTCCAAAGAAGGGGAGCTCGGCGGCATCTCGACGGTGTATCTCGGCGGCGGCACCCCATCTCATGTGGGCATGCCGCGGCTGTCCATGCTGCTTTACACCCTGGGGCTTTCCATGCGCTTGGAGCCCGATGTGGAATGCACCATGGAGGCGAATCCCGAAAGCTTGACCTCTTCCATGGTGCGCGACATCTGGGCGCTTGGCGTGAACAGGCTCTCTATCGGCGTGCAAAGCTTCGATGACCACGTGCTCGGCATCTTGGGGCGCGCTCATGATGCGCAAGGAGCGAAGCGGGCCATCGCATGTGCGCGGGAACGGTTCGAGAACGTCAGCGTCGACCTCATGTGCGGCATTCCCGGTCAAAGCATCGAATCGTTCGAGGACAGCGTTAAGACCGCCATCGAGTGCGGGGTTTCCCACGTCAGCGTGTACCCGCTCACCATCGAGCCGCATACGCCCTTCGACGCCATGGTCTTGTCCGGCCAGCTTGCAGAGCCCGACGACGATGTCGAGGCCGACCATATGCGGGCGGCGGAGCGCATCCTCTCCCAGGCTGGATACGAGCGCTACGAAGTGGCAAGCTATGCGAAGCCCGGGTTCGAGTGCCGTCACAACATCGCGTACTGGACCGGCGTTCCCTACCTTGGCCTGGGGCGCAGCGCGGCAAGCATGACGCAGAACGCCGAGCGGCGTATGCGCATCCAAGATGGTCAGGTCACCGACGACCTCGACGCTGGGGAAATGGCTGCCGAGGACATGATGCTGGGCATGCGCATGTCGCGCGGTATTCCCGATGATCTGGTGCAGCGGGCTGCGCAGCTGCTGCCGAAAACCCCTGAGACGCTACATGCGCTCGCCGAGCAGGGACTGTGCGAGCACGTTGACGGGCGTTGGAGGCCGACTGAGCGCGGGTGGTTGTGCGGTAATCAGCTGTATGGCGCTCTGCTCGATCTAGCGTAAGGGGTGTCCGTTTCTTACGATTCGGTGCAATATTTAGCACTCCCACCATCTCGCTGCTAATATTACCTGTTACGAATTGGTTATACCGTAGTGGGTGAAAGGATGGTGGGGAAGCGTGCTTTCGGATAGGCGTCAAAAAGTGCTTGCAGCGCTCATCGAGGAATACGTCGCGCGCGCTCTGCCGGTAGGTTCGCGCACGCTTACCGAACGTTATCAGCTCGGCGTAAGCCCTGCGACCGTGCGCAACGAGCTTTCGGTTCTCGAGGACGGGGGCTATATCGCCCAGCCGCATACCTCTGCGGGCAGAATCCCCACCGATCAAGGCTACCGCGCCTTCGTCGACGATCTGCTTTCCCAGGAAGGCGGCGAGCAAGAGGACGAACGTTGCCAGGAAGCGGCCGACAAGCTCAGGAAAAGCGCCTCCGAGCTTGATGACCTGGTCGAGCAGACCTCCGAAGCCCTGACGCGCCTTACCGACTGCCTGTCCATCGTGCTCGCTCCGTCGGTGCTCGATCTGCACATCAAGCAGCTTTCGCTTATCTCCCTAACGCCCACCAACGCGCTTGTCGTGGTGGTCACCGAAGACGGCCAGGTGTTTAACCGCCATATGGGTTTCGCCGAAGAGGTGTCCAGCGACGAGCTGGCGCGCGTGCAGCATCTGCTCAACGAGGTGTTCGGCGGCAACACGCTGCACGATATCGAGCACGGATTGGGCCGGGGTATGTCGGAGGCGTTCGCCGACCCGCTCGTGCGCATGACGCTCGACGAGGTGCTCTCATGCCTGCGGGAAGGCGAGGGGTCTCGCGCCCACAGCCTTGGGTTCAGCTCGCTTTTGTCGCAGCCCGAGTTCAGCCAATCGGAAGCGGTGCTTCCCGTCATGCAGGTGCTCGAGGACGACACGGTGTTGCTGCACATCCTTGACGACACGGCGTGTCAAACCGATGACAGGCCCACGGTGCGCATCGGCTCGGAGAATCAAGCCTCCCAGCTGTCCGGCGTTTCGGTTGTGGCCAGCCGCTACGGCCGCGGCGATTCCGCCGGCGTGGTGGCGGTCATCGGCCCTACGCGCATGGACTATTCGAAGGTATTACGCGCGGTCCGCATCGCGGGCACCGCGCTCGGTGATTTGTAGGAACCCGGCAGGATAGCCCGCTGGGGAATGGAAAGGTGGATACGGCCAACATGGCGAAGGACTTGTACGAAGTTCTCGGCGTCTCCCGTGATGCCACGGAGGCGGATATCAAGAAGGCGTTTCGTCGCAAGGCGCGTGAACTGCACCCTGACGTGAACAAGGCCCCCGATGCCGAGGACCAGTTCAAAGAGCTCAACGAAGCTTACGACGTGCTCAGCGACGCGAATAAGCGCGCGCAGTACGACCGGTTCGGCACCGTTTCCGGCGCGGCTGGCGGCGGCAGCGGCTATGTCGACTTCGATGATTTGTTCGGCGGCGGGTTCGGCGATATCTTCAGCAGCTTCTTCGGCGGCGGTGGCGCTGGCGGTGCCCGTCAGCAGCGCACCGATGGACGCGATATGGGCGTCGGCCTGCGTTTGACCCTCGAAGAGGTCGCTACCGGCGCCAAGAAGGAGATCGTCTACGATCGTTTGGCTCCGTGCGCCGATTGCGATGGTACGGGCATGGCCGAAGGCGGCAAGCAGGTCACCTGCCCCGAATGCGGCGGCAAGGGTCGTGTGGTCACCGTGCAGCATACCTTCTTGGGCGATATGCAGACGGCAACCACCTGCAGCAAGTGCAACGGCACCGGTCAAACCATCGACAACCCGTGCCCCGAATGCGACGGCCAAGGCCGAGTGCCCGACCGCCAGCGCGTCACGGTGGAGGTACCTGTCGGCATCCGCGATTCCCAGCAGCTGCGCCTTACAGGTTTTGGCGAGGCGGGCCTGCGTGGAGCGGCTTCCGGCGACCTTATCGTCACGTGCCGCGTCCAACCGCATGAGTTCTTCGAGCGCGACGGCGACGACTTGCATTGCCGTGCCAACGTGTCCATCGTTCAGGCAACGCTCGGCTCCGAAATCGAGGTCGATGGCATCTTCGAAGACGAGAAGGTCAAGGTCCGCATCCCCGAAGGCCTGCAAAACGATCAGATCGTGCGCGTGAAGGGCTTCGGCATGCCGCGCTTCCGCAGCGAGGCACGTGGTGATATGTACGTCCATGTCACCGTGGCGGTTCCGAAGAAGGTCACGAAGAAGCAGCGAGAGCTGCTCGAGCAACTCGCCCATGAAATGGGCGAGGATGTGGCCGAGGCTCGTACGCCGCTGCAAAAGCTGCGCGACAAGTTCAACTAGATCGCTTACCCGCTCGGCGTTCGAGCGGGTAAGCTTGTGCTCGACGCTTTGCGCAATCGCGTTCGAACGGTTGCGCAAAGCGTTTTCGTTCCGGTGCGCGTCCCGTTCAACCGTTCGGCCGCTCAATCGGCGGCGCTTTCGGGTGCTGATCGGTCGCGTTGCCTCTTTTGAGCGGTGTTGGGCAACCGAACCGGAAATGCTCGTAAGTGCTCCATAAGCCCTCTGCTCTCAGATAAGGATTCCCGTGTCGCTCCCTCAGTTTTTCCTTGATGAACAGGTTTTGGCCGATGAGGTCCAGGAACAGTTCCCACTGGCGCTTTCGCGCGATGATGCAAAGCATGCCAAGGTATTGCGCCTTGATCCCGGAGAGCATATCGCCGTGGTGGATGCGGCGCAGGATTATTTCGAATGCGAGATCAGGTCCTTCGATGGCGCCACGCCCATCGTCGCCATCTCGGGGCATCTTGATGCTCAACCGCTTGCCGCACACGTCTGCCTTGTGCAGGGCCTTGCCAAGGGCGACAAAATGGAAACGGTCATCCGCCACGCCACCGAGCTGGGCGTTTCCGAGTTCATTCCTTTCGCCGCCTCAAGAAGCATCATGAAGGTCGATGCGAAGAAAGCCGCGTCCAAAACCGAGCGATGGCAAGCTATCGCGAAAAGCGCCGCCATGCAATCGGGGCAAACCTACCTTGCTCACGTGCATAAGCCTATGAAGCTTGCGCAGCTGAAAGAGGCGCTCGGGGCCTTCGATGCCGTCGTCGTGTGCTGGGAGGAAGCGCCCGGCACCGCACTGCTGCGCGACGCCCTCCGTCCGGCTGTTCTCAGTGCATCAGCGGGCCATCTTGCGCGAGTCGCGGTTGTGGTGGGCCCTGAAGGCGGGCTTGCTCAAGAAGAAGTTGACGCAATCTTGGGGTGCAATGCTAACGCAAACATGGTATCGCTCGGGTCCTCGATCTTGCGCACGGAAACCGCCGGTATCGTGGCACCCGCTTTGGTGCTGTACGAAATGGGCGGTATGGGAGCAGGTGAACGCGCATGAATTTCGCAATCGTCAATCTCGGGTGCAAGGTAAATCGCGTGGAATCCGATTCGTTCGCCACCGGCCTGCTTGCGCGCGGCGGCGTGGAAACGGGTCCCGATTCCGCCGATGTAGTGGTCGTCAACACGTGCACCGTCACCGGGGAGGCGGAGAAGAAAACGCGAAAAGCAGTAAGACAGGTTTTGCGCGCCAATCTCAGCTCGGATGTGGTGGTCACTGGTTGCGCCGCGGCCATCGATGCCGATGCGTTCACGTCCATGGACCCCGCACGCGTGCATATCGCCGGAAAAGCGCAGGTCGATGACGTGCTCGACCGCCTGGTCGGCCCCATCGGCCACGGGGTCGTGCCGCTTGCGGTGGGCGAGGGCTTTAGAACGCGCGTCGGCGTGAAGGTGCAGGACGGATGCAACAACGCATGCACGTATTGCATCGTGCACGTTGCCCGCGGGAGGGCTTCCAGCCGCCCTGCTCAGGCGGTCGTTTCCGAGTGCGTCGCCCTTGCGCGCGAAGGCGTTCGGGAGATCGTGCTCACCGGTATCAACCTAGGTTCTTGGCGTGAGCAGGTCGAAAACAGCTGGGATCGCCTTGATGCGTTGCTTGAGCGCTTGCTTGCCGAAACCGCCGATATCCATGAGGCCGGCCAGCCCCCTTGTCGGTTTCGCATCTCCAGTATCGAGCCTCGTGATGTCTCCGATGCTCTGATCGGCTTGATGGCGCGTTCGGAGGGCCGCATCTGTCGTCATCTGCACCTGCCCTTACAGTCGGGCAACTCAAAAGTGCTGCGCGAAATGCATCGTCCCTACGACGCTGAGTACTTCGAAGGCCTTGTCGAGAGGCTTTACGCCGCAATGCCCATGCTCTCGCTTTCCACCGATATCATATGCGGGTTCCCGGGCGAGACCGATCAGGAGTTCAACGACACCGTGGAGTTGGCCAAACGATGCAGGTTCACGAAGATCCATGTGTTCCCGTACTCGAAGCGTCAGGGAACGCCGGCCGCCGAACGCGCCGACCAGATAGAGCCCGAAGTCCGTTCCGCACGTGCAAAGCAGTTGCGCGAGGTCGCCGACGCACTTCGCGTCCAGCAGCTGTCGGGTCGCGCCGGAACAGCGGAGCTTGCATTGGTTGAGGAGGCCGGTCAGGCGATGACGGAAAGCTATTTCGAGGTACCGGCTCCTAAAGGAGCGCGCATCGGGCAGTTGGTTTCCGTCGTGCTCTAGCTTGTGCGCTACCTGTGCGCCCGTTCGCGTGCGCGAGGCAACCGCGAACGGGCGTGCTATACTTGCTGGCATGACAGATTCAACGCATATCACGCTCACCGCGCCGCCAACCGTGAACATGGCGCTCGTGGTGGGAGCCGGCGATTGCCTGCTCCACATAATCGAAGAGGCGTTCGATGCGCGTATCACGGTACGTGGCGATTCGGTTGTGCTCGAAGGCGATCCCGTCGAGGTGCAATCCCTTATGGCGCTCTTCTCCGAGCTGTTCAAATTCGTGGAAGGCGGTGGAACCCCCGATCAGGGGTTTATCCAGCGTGCGCTTGATCTGCTGCGCACGGCCGAGTTCACCCCTTCCATGCTCCGCGAGGACATCTTGCTCACATATCGTGGGCGTGCCATCAGGCCGAAAACCGCAGGACAGAAGCATTATGTGGACGCTATCCGTAAAAACACCATCACCTTCGGCATTGGGCCTGCAGGTACCGGTAAAACCTATCTCGCCATGGCCATGGCCGTTGCCGCGCTCAAGCGAAAGGAAGTCGGGCGCATCATCCTCACCCGTCCCGTGGTCGAGGCGGGGGAGAACCTGGGTTTTCTCCCCGGCTCCTTGAACGAGAAGGTCGATCCCTACATCCGTCCGCTCTACGATGCATTGTTCGATATGACCGATATGGAGCGCGCGCAGCAGCTCATCGAAAGCAACGTCATCGAGATAGCGCCGCTTGCCTTCATGCGCGGGCGAACGCTCAACGACAGTTTCGTCATCTTGGATGAAGCGCAGAACACCACGCCCGAGCAGATGAAGATGTTCCTCACGCGCCTTGGGTTCGGTTCGAAGATGGTCATCACCGGCGATATCACCCAGCTCGACCTGCCACGCGGCGTATCGGGTTTGAAGGGCATCGAAAATATCCTCGGCGGCATCGAAGGCGTGTCGTTTTGCGGGTTTTCGGGTAAGGATGTGGTCCGCCACTCGCTCGTGGCGGCCATCGTTTCGGCGTACGACCGCGCACAGGCCGACGCCATGCAGAAGAAGGGCAGCAATGGACGTTCAAATCAATTATGATTACCGCGGCGATGACCTGAAGGACATGCCGCTTGTCGAACTCGCTCAGTTCGTGCTCGATCATCAGGAAAAGCCCCAGAACACCGAGGTGTCCTTGAGCTTCGTGACCGACGGGGAGATCGCCCGCCTCAACGAGCAATATCGTGGAAAGGAAGGCCCCACCGACGTGTTGTCCTTCGAATGCGACGGCGTCGAGGATGAGCTTTCCGATATGGTCCCGGCGGGCTTCGGCGATGTCTACGAGCTTGGGGACGTCGTCATCGCGCCCGATGTGGCCGAACGTCAAACCCATGAGTTCGGCACCACGTTCGAGCAGGAGGTCAGCCTGCTGTTCGTTCACGGCCTGCTGCATCTGTGCGGTTACGATCACATCGTCGAGGAAGACGCCAAGGTCATGGAGGCCCTGGAAGATGAGATCTTGGCCGCCTGGAATGCGCGATAGCGGCCATGGGCGGTACATCCTCTGACAACAAGCCGTTCGTACGCTCCGCTGAAACGAAGGGAAAAGGGCAGCGCTACAAGCTTACATCCGCCTTCTCCAATGCCGGGCGCGGGCTTTTCGAAGCGGTTCGCAGCGAACGAAATCTACGCATCGACGCATGCATGGCCGTGGTTGCGATAGCGCTTGGCTTCGGCTTGCGTGTCGATACGCCTTCATGGCTTGCCGTCATCGTCTGCATCGGCATGATGTTCGCACTTGAAACGGTCAACACGGCCATCGAGGCGGTGGTCGACCTTGCCAGCCCCGGGTACCACGAACTGGCCCGACGCGCGAAGGATTGCGCAGCGGGTGCTGCGCTTGCGGGTGCCCTTGCTTCCTTTGTGGTCGGCTGCATCGTTTTCATTCCGCCGATTATGGCCTTTTTGACATCGTAATCAACCTTTTGAACCTAGGAGTCTCATGGACCTCGACGCATACTTCGGACACGCCGCGCCTCCTTCGGGCGAGGGCTTCAAATCCGGCTTCGTCACGCTGATCGGCCGACCCAACGCGGGAAAGTCGACGCTGCTCAACACTATCATGGGCAAGAAGATCGCCATCACTTCCAACACCGCCCAGACCACCCGCCATCGTTTCCGCGCGGTCTACACTCGCGACGATATGCAGATGATCATCGTGGACACCCCTGGCCTTCACAAGCCTCACGATGCGCTTGGTGAGGAGCTGAACACCTCCGCGCTCAAGGCGCTTGAAGACGTTGACGTCATCGCCATGCTCATCGATGCCAGCAAGCCCGTCGGCCGTGGCGACGAGTGGGTGGCAGCCCAGCTTGACGGCCCGCATTGCAAGCACGCGAAGAAGATCTGCGTCCTTTCCAAGGGCGACTTGGTCACTACCGAGCAAATGCACGAACAGGCCGAGGCTGCCAAGAAGCTGGCGAACTGGGATGCCATGGTGGGGCTTTCCTCCGAATCTGGCTATAACGTGGACGCCTTTATCGAAGAGGTCCAGTGCTTCCTGCCCGAGGGTCCGGCGTGGTTCCCGGCGGATATGGAAACCGATCAGCCTATCGAGGTCATCGTCGCCGAGTTCATTCGCGAGAAGATCCTCCGAACGTTCCGTGACGAGGTCCCTCACTCCATCGGCGTCACCATCGAGCATATGGAGTACGACAAGAAGAAGGACCTCAACCGCATCCTGGCCCGCATTTACGTGGAGCGTGATTCCCAGAAGGGCATCATCATCGGCAAGGGCGGTAGCGCAATCAAGCGCATCGGCCAGGAGGCCCGTGAGGATCTCGAGCAGTTGCTCGGCACGCGCGTTTACCTTGACCTTATGGTGAAGGTTAAGAAGAACTGGCGCCGCGACGCTACGCAAATCCGCCGATTCGGGTACGGCGAGGGCTTGTAGCAGGTTGTTTTCAGGTTTATAAGATATTTTGCGATTGGGGTGCCAAGCGGCACCTCAATCCTGTTTTTCGGTACAATTTGCAGGAAACCATAATGTAAGCACGCGCAAGGGAGTTTCAAGCATGATCTGTCCTTCTTGCCACACGGAAAATCGCGATGGCGCGAAGTTCTGCGACGAGTGCGGGGCAAAGCTGCCCCGTGCCGCCTTCGAGCAGATCGAAGGTGCGGAACCTGCCCAAGCGTTGAACATCATCGACAATGAAGAACCCACCGAAGACGAAGCCGTTCCCGATATGCACGAAGCTGACGCCGAAAACGCTGAAGCGGCAGATGGCGGTCAGGATGGCGAAGACGTCGATTCCGGGGCTGTTGTGCAGCTCGACGACGCGCTCGCGTCAGACGAGGACGCTGAAGACGCGAGCGACATGGCATGCAGCAACGAAGAGTCAGCAGCCGGGGATGCCGACGATGCCGACAGCTCCGATATCGCAATGCAAGATGACTTTCAGCCTCAGCAAGACGCAGCCGAAAGCTCTCAGGAAGTCGAAGAGGACGCGGCGAATCGGTTTGAAGGAAGCCACGGCGACGCCGATGATGTTGCGCATCAGCGCACGCACGTGCTCGATCTTCCCGATATCCGCAACCTTGCCTTCGAGTCCGAGAAAACCCAAACGCTCGGTCCCAAGCCTGCTTCGCCGGCGATCAGGTCGGGTTGGGAGCCTGACCTGTCCGGCTTCGACGAGTTCCTTGTGTATCCCGGGTATGTGCCCCCTAAGGCCGCATGGCATTCGGGCGACACTATGCAGATGCCGCGTATCACCGATGCCGACCTGTCGCAGCAAAAGGATTTCATCGCGCCCGATCCCAACAAGAAGAAGCGCGACCGTAAGAAGAAGAAAGCCGAGAAGGCCAAGGCTTGCGAGTCCCAGCAGCACAACCAGCAAACCCCCAAGGAAACTCAGCCTGCTGCCGATCAGCCTGAGAAGGAACAGGCTAAGCACGCTGAAAAGAAGGCGAAGCCCGTCGCCCCTGAAATGAAGTCGAAAGACGACAAGAAGTCGGAATCCAAGGGCAAGCGGCTCCCCGGTTCCAGGATCGCTGCGATTGTGGCGCTGGTGGTGCTCATCGCGGCGGGCGCCGCAGCGGGCGTCACGTATCAGATGGAGCTATGGGGCGGGAAGATCGTCCCCGACGTCACGGGCATGACGCAGGCCGATGCTACATATATGTTGCAGAACAAAGGCTTCGCGGTCCGCTCCACAACCGTTCCCTCCGATTCCACCGAGGGCCTTGTCCTGCTCATGGACCCGGGCGCTGGAGCACGCCAGCAGGAGGGCGCCGAGGTCGTCATCCACGTGTCCACTTCTCGCACTGTTCCCAAGGTGGTCGGTTCCAGCCAGGACAGCGCATTGAAGGCCCTTTCGGACAACGGGTTCGAAAACGTCGATGTGCAGCTTGAGCGCTCTGACGAGCCGGAGGGCACCGTCCTTTCCGTCAGCCCGGAGGAGGGGGAGAAGGCGAAGGCCTCCACTGGCATCACGCTCAAGGTGGCGCAGGCTTATACCGTGCCCGACGTTTCAGGCATGAGCTATAACCAGGCCGCGCAGGCGATCAAGGATGCGGGGCTGTCTTCTACGGCGGTATATGTGTACAGCGAAACCGCAAGCGAAGGGGCCATCATGGGCGTCGAGCCCGCTGCGGGCTCGAAGGTCCCCTCCGACACCGTCGTCGTCATCTCGCTTGCGAAGTCCCGCGCCAGCGAGTTGACCGCCGCCGCGCGCTCCTATCTTACCTCGACCACGCTGACCGCTTCGGATGGGTCGTCGTTTACCGTGTCCTCGGTCGATAGCGTCTCCTATCAGGGTAACGACACGGTTGCCTTCACCGCATCGGGCAAGGCTTCAAAGTCGGTATCGGTTCTGGGGCAGACCATATCGGTCGCGGGGAATTCGAAACAGGTATCGGGTACTATAACCTTCGACTCCTCGAACAACGTCGCGTCGGTATCGTTTAAGTAACCCGTGGCGCAAAGCACCTACAACGCCCGCGTGCTCGTGCTGCGAAAGACCAAGTTGGGGGAGTCGGATCTTATCCTGTCCCTGCTTGCGCAGGATGGCTCGCAGATTCGGGCGGTTGCGAAAGGAGCCCGAAAACCTAGCAGCCAGTTCAGCTCCCGACTGGAACTGTATTCGCAGGCGGATGTGCTCTTGGCCCAAGGGCGTTCGCTCGATATCGTCAAGGAAGCGCGTTTGGTCACCGGCAATGCCGCGCTGCGTGAAAGCCTAGAGCTTTCCGCCTGCGCGGCTCCCATCGTCGAGCTGCTCGATCGCATCACGCAGCCTGGCCTTGAGGTTCCGAAGCTGTTCCCGCTTACGCAAACGGCCCTCGATGTGCTTGCCTCGGCAGATTCCGCGCATGGGCCCGCCATCTGCGCAGCCTGGTTGCTCAAGGCGTTCGCGTTTCTGGGCATCCGCCCTTCGCTGAATCGCTGCTGCGTTTGCGGCGAGCCTTTGGCCTGCGAAGTGGGGAGCTCGGCCCATCGAACCATAGCGTTCTCGTGCAGCGAGGGCGGTGTGGTGTGCGATGCATGCCGCGTCTCCGACGTTGCCGGCCTTGCCCCGGAAACGCTTTCCTGGGCAAGCGCGCTGCTAGGGATGCGCTTTTCGGATATCGCTTCGATCCAGGTCGATCAGTCGTGCGTCTTCGATGCGCTTCGCCTATGCCAAACCTGGGCGCAGGTGCACGCCTCCATTCGCTTAAAGGCGCTCAATTTCCTATTCACCTGCGGATTGTTTTAGGTGCTTGTCCCCCATAGGGGCTAGCCCGTCTGCCGCTATGGCATACTTTCACCATCCAAGAGAGAGGAAACGAATATGTACACCTATCGAACCAAGGGCGTATGCTCGCGAGAGATCCACGTCGATCTCGACGGCGACACCATCAAGCACGTGGATTTCGTCGGCGGCTGCGACGGCAATCTCAAGGCCATCGGCAAGCTGGTCAACGGCAAGAACATCGACGATGTCGCGGCCGTGCTCGAGGGCAACACCTGCGGTCGCCGTTCCACTAGCTGTGCCGACCAACTTGTCCGCGCGCTGCGCGAGGCCCGTCAAGCGCAATAAGCGCAGGCAGATGATATGTGCACAAGCTGTGCAGGTGGGTCCGTTGCACTTGCGCGCAAGCGCCCGGTCATCGTATTCTAGACAAGTTGCCGTATCGGTAGCCACTTTCAGCTTGGTCCCCATCCAGCATGGATCCCAGCGGAAAGCAAGTAGAGCGCAGCGATAGCTGCACGGAAGGCGGGCAAGGCCCGCAGGAAAGGTGGAGTTAGCATGCCTAGCAAACTCAGCATCACGAAAGAGCGCACCGCAGAGCTGGTCGCCGAGTTCGGCGCCAACGAGCATGACACCGGCAACCCGGACGTGCAGGTCGCCATCCTGTCCGAGCGTATCCGCAACCTCACCGAGCACCTGAAGACCCACAAGAAGGACAACCATTCCCGCCGTGGCCTGATGATGCTCATCGGTAAGCGTCGTGGTCTGCTCAAGTACATCAAGGAGCGCGACATCGAGCGTTACCGTGCCCTCATCAAGAAGCTCGGCATCCGCGACAACATCTAGTCAACGAAAGCCCGCGCAGCCTTGCGCGGGCTTTTGCATAGCGGTCGGGTGCGCAAGGGCGTGCCTGCTCGCGGCAAGCGGGAAACGTGAGTACCCCTGGCCGAAGAAGCTTGCCCGCACTACGGCGGTCAAGGAATAGAGAAGGAAAGAACACCACATGGAAAAGATCGTCGAGTCCTTCGAGCTGTACGGCAAGACCTACCGCTTCGAAACGGGCGAGCTGGCCAAGCAGGCTACCGGCGCTGTCCTGGTCACGCAGGGCGAGACCACCGTGCTCGTCACGGCCGTCATCTCCAAAGAGGAGAAGAACTACGACTTCTTCCCGCTGACCGTCGACTTCATGGAGAAGATGTACTCCGTCGGGCGCATCCCCGGCGGCTATCTCAAGCGCGAGGCGCGTCCGTCTGAGAAGGGCACGCTGACCGCCCGCATGATCGACCGCCCCATCCGCCCCGGCTTCGTCGACGGCTTCAAGCGCGAGGTGCACATCGTTGCCACCACACTCGTGTGCGACGGCAAGAACGCTCCCGACTGCATCTGCGTCGGCGGCGCTTCGGCAGCCCTTATGATCGGCAGCGCCCCGTTCGACGGCCCTGCGGCTTGCGTGCGCATCGCCCATAATCCCGAGACCGACGAGTTCATCGTGAACCCCACCTACGAGGAGCAGGAAACCTCCGACCTCGAGCTCACCATCGCCGGTACCGCCGATTACATCTCCATGGTCGAGGCCGGCGCCAACGAGGTTTCCGAGGATCTTATGCTGCGCGCCATGGATTTCGGCCAGCAGGCCATCGCGAAGTTCTGCGAGGCTCAGCAGCGCTTCCTCGATCGTTGCGACATCACCCCGGTCGAGTGGCCCATCCACGTCGCCGACCCGTCCATCGATGAGCGCATCTCCCCGTTCTTCGACGAGATGTCCCAGGCTCTGAGCAATGCCGACAAGCAGGCTCGCATGGGCAAGGTCGAAGAGCTTAAGGCCCGCATCAAGGAGGAGTCCTTCAACGAGGAGGAGCTTTCCGCTTGGGGCTCCGACATCGCCGCCGCCTTGAAGGCCCTTGAGAAGAAGGCCATGCGCGCCATGGTCATCGAGACCGGTGAGCGCGCCGACGGCCGCCGTGCCGACGAGATCCGCCCCCTGCACATCGTGCCCGGCTATCTGCCTCGCGTCCACGGCTCCGGCCTGTTCCAGCGCGGTCAGACCCAGGCGCTTTCCATCGCCACGCTCGGCATGCTCAACGAGTGGCAGCGTCTTGACACCATTGACCCGGCCGAGGGCAAGCGCTATATGCACCAGTACAACTTCCCGCCGTACTGCACCGGTGAAACGGGCCGTATGGGCGCTCCGAAGCGCCGCGAGGTCGGCCACGGCGCGCTCGCCGAGCGCGCCCTGCTTCCGGTGATCCCCTCCGAGGACGAGTTCCCCTACGCCATCCGCGTGGTTTCCGAGATCCTGGAGTCCAACGGCTCGTCTTCAATGGCTTCCACCTGCGGTTCCACGCTGGCGCTGATGGATGCTGGCGTGCCCATCAAGGCCCCGGTTTCCGGCATCGCCATGGGTCTTATCAAGGAAGGCGACGACATCGTCATCCTCTCCGACATCCAGGGCATCGAGGACTTCCTCGGCGATATGGATTTCAAGGTCTGCGGTACCGAGAAGGGCATCACCGCTTTGCAGATGGACAACAAGGCCAAGGGCCTGTCCACCGAGATCCTTGGCCGTGCGCTCAAGCAGGCCCACGAAGGCCGTGCGCACATCCTGAAGGCCATGCTCGCCGAGCTGCCCGAGCCGCGCGCAACGCTGCGCGACACCGCTCCGCGCATCGAGACCATCCATATCCCCGTCGACAAGATCCGCGACGTCATCGGTTCCGGCGGCAAAGTCGTGCGCGGCATCCAGGATGAAACCGGCGCGCAGATCGACATCCAGGAGGATGGCACCATCCACATCGCCGCCATCGAGGGCCCGGCCGGCGAAGCTGCCAAGGCCATGATCCTCGGCATCGTCAAAGAGCCCGAGGTCGGCGAGATCTTCGAGGGCGAGGTCGTCGGCATCAAGGACTTCGGCGCCTTCGTCAAGCTCACCCCCGGCAAGGACGGCCTGTTGCACATCTCCCGTGTTGCCAACGGCCGCGTCGGCTCGGTCGAGGATGTGCTGCAGCTCGGCGACACCGTCAAGGTGCAGGTCCTCGAGATCGATCCCAAGACGGGCAAGATCTCGCTCGATCGCCTGGACAAGCCGGAGGCTCCCGAAGGCAGCGCCCCCGCTCCGCGTGAGCATCGCGGTCATGAGCGTCATGAACGCCACGAGGGAGGCAAGCGCGAAGGCGGGCAGCGCGACGTGCGCCCGGGTCGCGCCAACCGCACCCCTCGTCGCCGTCATGAGTCCCAATAAGCTGTATATAAGATAGCTAGCGATGGCGGCCGCCTCAGGCCGCCATCTTTTCTAAGAAGGAGCTCCAACATGATCAACGTTGCCGTTTCCGGTTTTGCCGGACGCATGGGTTCAGCCGTGGTCGATGCCGTGACCGCAGCCGATGACATGCAGGTGACCTGCGGAATCGACCCGCATGGCTCTTCGAAGGTGTTTGCAGTGTATGAAACGGTCGAACAAGCCGTGCATGCCGGCGGCTTCGATGTGCTCGTCGATTTCACGCAGCCTTCCGTCGTCGAGGGCAACCTGCGCGTCGCCCTTGCGGCGGGCATCGATTGCGTGGTGGGCACCACGGGTCTTGCCAACGACAAGCTCGAGGAGCTTGCCGCCCTCGCCCCCGAGGGAACGTGCCTTTTCTACGCTCCGAACTTCACCACCGGCGCCGTGCTCATGATGCAGTTCGCAAAAGCCGCCGCTCCGTTCTTCCCTGAAGCGGAAGTGCTCGAGTTCCACCACTGCAACAAGAAGGATGCCCCCTCCGGAACCGCCGTGCGCACGGCGCAGATCATCTCCGATGCTCGCGACGGCCGTCAAAGCGCCGCGCCTGGCAAGGAGACCGAGATCGCAGGTTGCGAGGGAGCCCGCGGCGCGTTGGTGGAAGGCGTGCCCGTGCACTCGGTTCGCTCCATGGGCTATGTTGCAAGCCAGGAAGTGGTGTTTGGATCCATGGGTCAGACCCTTACCGTCCGCCACGATTCGTGGGATCGCACTTCGTATATGCCCGGCGTGTTGCTGGGCATCCGAAGCGTCGGCGACCGACAGGGCCTTGTCGTCGGCCTTGAGAACTTCATGGAATAGCCGTACGCCAAGCTAGCCCGTTGCCGCTTATGGCGGGAATTACCACCTTGGCGGCAACAATTGTTTCTTGAGCGTGACAATTTAATGACTTCACGGCGCCCCTCGGGGTGCCGTGGCATAATATGGCGAAGTTGCATTATGCGATTCAGGTGCATGGTGTCGAACCATGCTTGTACAGAAAGGTGCCAACGATGGGAAATCCTCGTTTCGGCCGCATGATCCCGGCCATGGTCACGCCCATGAAGGACAATCTCGATCTCGATCTCGATCGTGCTCAGGAGCTTGCTGACCGTTTGGTGAAGGGCGGCGCCGACTCCCTTATCATCAACGGCACCACGGGTGAATCTCCCACTGTGTTCTATCCGGACAAGATCGAGCTGTTCAAAGCCGTGGTCGCTGCAGTCGATGGCCGTATCCCGGTTATCGCCAACGTCGGCGATAACTGCACGGCGGATACGGTCGGCTTCGCAAGCGATGTGGCGAAGCTCGGCGTCGACGGCTTCATGTGCGTGGTGCCGTACTACAACAAGCCTCCGCAAGAGGGTTTGTATCAGCATTTCAGCACCATCGCGCGTTCGGTGGAACTGCCGATCATCCTGTACAACATCCCGGGGCGTTGCGCGGTGAACATGACCGCGGAAACCTCGCTGCGTCTCGCGCATGATCTGGATAACGTGGTTGCCATCAAGGAGGCTTCCGGAAGCTTTGAACAGGTGAAAGCCATTGTGGAAGGCGCGCCTGAGGGCTTCTGCGTATACTCCGGCGACGATTCGGCAACCTATGACATTATGAAACTGGGTGGCGTGGGCGTTATCTCCACCATCGGAAACGTTGCTCCTGCTCGAATGAAGGAGATCGTGGAGCTGTGCGCGGCCGGCAAGTGGGAAGAAGCCGCTGCCGCAAACGAACGTCTCATGCCCCTCATGGAAGGGCTGTTCAAGACAGCGAACCCCATCCTGGTAAAAGAAGCACTGAAATTGGCCGGTTTCCCGGTAGGCGGAGTTCGACTGCCTCTGGTCAATGCCACTGCCGAGCAGTCCGCCGAGCTTGAGCGCACTATGCGCGAGGTTGGCGTCCTGTAGCCAGGATACGCAGCAGGGCCGCTTCAATCCATGCGGCCCTGCTGTATGTTGGCAGTAAGGAAATCAATACATGGATCAAAACGAACAGCGCCCGAAGCGCAACGGTGATGTGCGCCCTGAGAACAGCGGCAAAAGCACGCAGACGGTCAAGCATGTCAAGCTTGACCTTGAGCGTCCTAAGCTCACGAAAGAGGGCAACGCCGATCAGGGCCGTAAGCGTCCGCGCTCTCGCAAGCGCTCTTTCGACTCCTCGAAAAAAGACCGTGGAGCCACGCTGAAGATTATCCCGCTCGGCGGCCTTGACGCCATCGGCAAGAACATGACCGTGTTCGAGTGCAAGGGCGACATGGTGCTCGACGATGCCGGCCTCATGTTTCCCGATGACAATCATCCCGGTGTGGATCTTATCCTTCCGGATTACACCTACGTGCTCCAGCACGCCGATAAGTTGCGCGGCATCGTGATCACGCACGGCCATGAGGACCATACGGGTTCCTTGCCTTATCTTATTAAAGACCTGGATCGTCAGGTGCCCATTTACGGCACGAAGATGACCTTGGGCCTGATCGAAGGCAAGTTCAAGGAGCACCGAATCAAAAACGCCAAGCTTGTGGAAATCAAGCCTGGTGACAAGGTGAACCTGGGCTGCATCACCGCCGAGTTCTTCGCCGTGAACCACTCCATCCCTGGTGCCGTGGGCGTCTTTTTCCGCAGCCCCGCAGGCAACGTGCTGCACACGGGCGACTTCAAGCTTGATCAAACCCCCATCGACGGCGTGCATACCGATTTCGGCGCTCTTGCACGCTTCGCCGAAGAGGGCGTTGACTTGATGATGTCGGATTCCACGAACGCCACCAATCCTAACTTCACGCCCAGCGAGGCGGAAGTCGGCAAGGAGCTTCAGCGCATCATCGCGCAGGCAAAGGGCCGCGTCATCATCGCGTCGTTCGCCAGCCATATCCATCGCCTGCAGCAGATCTGCGATGCCGCCGTGGCAAACGGGCGCAAGGTGGTCGTCACCGGCCGCTCCATGGTGCAGAACACCGATATCGCTCGCAAGCTGGGATATTTGAAAATCTCCGACCAGGACATCATCGATGCGTACGACTTGAAGGGCATCCCACCCGAGCAGGTGGTCATCATGTGCACGGGTAGCCAAGGCGAGCCGCTGTCTGCATTGGCCCGTATCGCAGCAGGCGAGCATAAGACCATCGATATGGAAGCGGGAGACACCGTCATCATCTCGGCAACGCCGGTTCCCGGCAACGAAAAGGCCGTCACGAAGGTGGTCAACTCGTTGGCCAAGATCGGCGCCGACGTATACGACAAGTCTCGCGCCCGCGTGCATGTGTCCGGTCATGCATCGGCAGAGGAACTGAAGATCATGCTGACCATCGTACAGCCCAAGGCGTTCATGCCGGTGCACGGCGAGGCCACGCATCTTCGCGCTCACGCACGTTTGGCTGAAGCCGTTGGCGTTCCTGCTGAAAACGTGTTCATCTGCGAAAACGGTGAGAGCCTGGAGCTGTCCACGAAGGGCGTCAAGCATGGCGAGTCCGTTCAGTCCGGCATCGTTTTGGTCGACGGCCTGTCGGTCGGCGATACTTCCGAGCAGGTGCTCGAAGAGCGCACGGCGCTTTCCGCTCAGGGCTTCGCTGCCATCGCGGCGGCGGTTTCCGGCCGCAAGAAGGCCGTTGCCGGCAATGTTCAGGTCGAGATGCACGGCATCACCGGCGGAGACGATGGCTATCTGGTCCAGGAGTGCGAGAAGTGCGTCAAAAACGCGCTGACCCGGGCATTGTCCAAGGGCGCTTCGGGTAAGGAGCTCAAGAAGGCCGCCCGAGACGCTCTGCTGTCCCTGCTTTGGGAGCGCACGAAAACCCGTCCCATGACAGTGGTGAACCTGCTGGACATCTAGCATCGACGCACACAAGAAACTGTTCACGAGCACCTGCGTTGCATTGCGCGCAGGTGCTCGCTTGCTCGCACAACCGCAGAAACGCTTTAGCACGAAAGGGGAGGGCGTGGCCCGAACTGCTTCGAACAAATCAACCTCATCTAAAAAGGCCGCCGGCAAATCCAAAGCCGCAAGCCCCGCGCAGAAGCGTGCTGCCAAACAGGCGGCCCCGGCGCCTGCTCAACCGCAGATTTTCGATGAGCGCACCAAGCGCGATATCACCGGCGTTGCCGTGACGCTGCTAGGTATCGTGCTGTTCGTTGCGGCTGTCGTTCCCTCCGATGCGCTCATCACCTCGTTCGTGTCCCAGCTGTTGCATCTGTGCTTGGGCATCGGCGCGTACCTCCTGCCGTTTTTCTTGGTGGCCATCGGGGCAAGTTGCCTTGTGCGCATCGATAAGGAAGGCATCCCCCTGCGCGCATCGGTGGGTTCGGCCATGCTGTTCGTCGCGGTGCTTTCCCTGTTGGCGCTGTTCACGCCTGAAGCTGCCCCTGATGCTACGGACAATCTTTTCTTGGCCGATCAGCTTTCCGCTCGCGGCGGCTATATCGGTGCGGGCGTCGCGTGGTGCGGCCTGACGTTGTTCGGCAAGGTGATATCGGCTATCGTGCTTTTCGGCCTTGCGATTGCCGGGTTGATCGTCATCGGCTTCTCTGTATCCAGCATCGTGGAGAAGCTGCGCGCGCTAGCTGCAGCTCGTGAAGAAGCCGAGGAGCGCGAGCACGGCGTGGTACCGGCACCCGCATTCGCCAGGGTTTCCCGTCCGAAGGCGAAAGCCGTCGATGAACCCGAGCTCGCCGAGCTCGAAACCGCTAAAACCCAAATGCTCAAGCAGCCTTCGGCTTCGAATCGCCGACATGGCAGCGCCGTCGCATCTTCCGATGATGGCGCTTCCCGCGAAGACGCAAGCAAGACGCCTGAAACCATCACGCGTAAACTGGGCCGCCGTAAGCCTATCGAGCGCGCTGCTGCTCCGACTATGCCGAAAAAGCCCTCGAAAGCCGCTACGCCGGTTGCCACCCCGCGCCCCGAGCAGGGTTTCGAGCTTCCGCCGTTCGACCTTCTTGCTACGTCCACCGACCCCGAAAAGGACCTGGCAACCGATTCGGAGCTGCAGGAAACCGGCGCTTGCCTCCAGGAAACGCTTGAAGACTTCAATATCATGGCCAAGGTTGTGGGCTGGGTTGCAGGTCCGACGGTCACCTTGTTCAAAGTGGATCTTCCGGCAGGTGTGCGCGTCAGCCGCGTTACCGCCCTTGAAGACGATATCGCGCTGGCGCTTGCCGCGCCCGGCGTGCGCATCTTCGCACCCATTCCCGGTACCAATTACGTCGGCATCGAGGTGCCTAATCGAACCCGCCAGACGGTATTGCTCGGCGACGTCATCAAGGATGCGGCCCCTGGTCCTTTGCAAATTGCCATCGGCAAGGACGTCGAGGGCCACTGCATCGTTTCCGACCTCGCGAAAATGCCCCATCTGCTTATCGGCGGCACCACCGGTTCGGGCAAATCCGTGTCCATCAACGCCATGATCATGTCGATTCTTATGCGGGCTACCCCGTCCGAGGTGCGTTTCATCATGATCGACCCCAAACGCGTCGAGTTCACGCCCTACAACGGCATCCCGCACCTGTATGTTCCCGTTGTCACCGAACCCAAGGAAGCAGCAAGCGCTTTGAGCTGGGGCGTTGCGGAAATGGAACGCCGCTTGAAGGTGTTCTCGAAGGTGGGCGCGCGCAACATCGGCCAGTACAATGCCAAGGTGCAGGCGGCGCAGGCCGAAGCGAAGGCCGCGCAGGAAGCAGGGGAGGACCTGCCCGAAAACGAGCTAGGCGATGAGCTGCCCTATATCGTCATCATCATCGATGAGCTTGCCGACCTTATGATGAACGTCGGCAAGGAGGTGGAGTTCTCCATCAGCCGCATCGCACAGCTGGCTCGTGCTGCCGGCATCCACTTGATCGTCGCCACCCAGCGTCCTTCGACCAACGTGGTCACGGGCCTCATCAAGGCCAATATCACCAACCGCATCGCCTTCAACGTGGCAAGCGGCATCGACAGCCGCGTTATCTTGGATACACCGGGCGCAGAAAACCTCATCGGCCTCGGTGACCTGCTCCTAAGCAAACCGGAGTATGCAAAGCCTATGCGTATCCAGGGCTGCTACGTGTCCGAAGATGAGATCAATGCGGTTGTGGAGAAGTTGCGCAGTCAGGGCGAGCCAGAGTATCATTCCGAGATCTTATCCACCAATCTAATCACGTTGGGATCATGCCCATCGGATGCCAGCGGCGGCACGTGCGCCGACGATGATCCGCTCATCTGGGAGGCGGCCGAGTTGGTGGTGTCCAGCGGTTTGGGTTCCACGTCCAATATCCAGCGTCGCCTCAAAGTGGGATACTCCCGCGCCGGGCGTATAATGGATATGTTGGAAGATAAGGGCGTCGTCGGTCCTCCGAACGGCAGCAAGCCCAGAGAAGTGCTCGTCGATGCCATGGAGCTTGAAACGCTCAAAGCGTTCGAGCAACATGACGGCGACAATCAATAAGGAGAAGGCATGGGCCAGGTCTCATTCGGCACCGTATTGCGCGAAGCGCGCGAGCGGAAGGGCTACGACGTGCAGTCGGCCGCTCGTCGGCTGCGCATCCGCCCCGACATCCTCCGCGCCCTCGAGAACAATGATTTTTCCCGCTTGCCTGCGCGCGGCTATACGCGCAACATGGTGAACGCATATGCGAAATTGGTTGGGCTCAACCCCGCCGACATCACGCGTATGTATCTCGACGATGCATACGCCTATCAGGTTGGACGCACCCGCGGCGAATCGGATTCGCCGGCGCATGTTTCCGGTCGTAGGTCGGTTTCGCGCGGCGACGGGCGACATGATGGTCGTGGGCAAGGTTCGCAGCGCTCATCGCGCTATAGCGAAGATCGTTCCGGCGATGGTCGTCGTTCGCAGCGTAGCCAGCGAGGTCAGCGCCAGGGCACGCAGCGTATGCCGCGTCGCGAGCAGCAGCCGCAACGAGAATATCGCGAGTCGCTTGCTTCGTGTGCAGCACGTGCAGAGAGCGAAAGCCGTCGTTCCAACCATTTCGGCGGCGCCGTCACCACGCAGTTCACCAATTTCTATTCCGGTTCGCAGAACAATGCCGGTCGAGGAATGCAGGCAAGGCTGCCTTACGTAGCCGTCATCGTGATAATCTTGCTGCTGCTCGTGATCATTGTGGCGCTTGCATTCGGAAACCGCGGTGCGGCCTCCACGCAGGATGTGGCGAAGGTCCCCATTACCGGCGTCACCGACACTTCGGCGGATGGCAGCGGCGTGAGCCAGGGCAATTCCAATAACAACAGCAACAGCGGCGATAACGGCAACGATTCGGAATCCAAGGCATCCTCGACGACAACCGTGCCCACGAGCGTGAAGGTGGAGTATAAGCTGGCCAAGGGCCAACAGGCTTACGTCGTCATCACGCAGGATGGGCAGGCGACCGAGCAGATGCTCACCGGGCCGGTGGATGAAACGGTTGACGTCTCCGGCACGTGGAGCTTGGCAACCTGGGTTTCCTCCGGATTCACCGTGACCATGGACGGCAAAGAGGTCGAGTTCACCAGCGATGCGACCACGGGTATGCCCACTGCCACGGTGAACTTCAAGGATTATCTTGCTTCTTGGGCGAAAGACCATCCTGATGTGAAGGTCGATGGGCTTGATAGCTCCAGCACCTCGTCGGGCAGCACCGGGTCTGCCTCATCGAGTTCGAATTCGACATCAAGCGGTATCTCGTCGCAGTCGGCTACCGGTACGGGTTCGTCCGTCGGTTCCTCGACGACATCGACGGGTACCGGTTCGACCACGACGAGCGGCACCGGTTCTGGCACGACGGGAACCCAAAACTCGTCATCAACGTATTCATCTTATTAGTGGAAAGGCGAACATCATGGCCAAGGAATCTAGCTTCGATGTAGTGTCCACCGTCGACATGCAGGAAATCGACAATGCATATCAGCAAGCGAAGAAAGAGCTGACGCAGCGCTACGACCTGAAAGGCTCCGGCGCCGAGCTGTCGCTCGACAAGCAGAAGAAGACCATCACAGTGGCGGCTCCCGCCGATTTCGTTGCACGCCAGGTCATCGATATCATGGGCAGCAAGCTCATCAAGCGAGGCATCGATCTGGCCGCCGTCAAATGGGGCGACCCCCAAGCGGCAACCGGCCAAAGCGTGCGTCAGACTGCAACCATCGTCGAAGGCATCGACAAGGAAACGGCCGGCAAGATCAACAAGGATATCAAGGCGCAAAAACTTAAGGTGAAGGTCACCATCGAAGGCGATAAGCTGCGTGTTTCCTCCGCCTCCCGTGACGCGCTTCAAGAGGTTATCGCTTTCTTGAAGGGCCAGGATTACGGCCAGCCGCTCCAGTACGTCAACTACCGCTAAGGATTTCCGTGGAAACCGAAAACGTGTTTGAAATCGAGAGCCCTCGCGTCGCGTTCGTCACCATGGGCTGCGCGAAAAACGAGGTAGATACCCAGCGCATGCAATCGCAGCTTACCCGTTGCGGCTTCGCGATCGAACAAGACCCAGAGGCTGCCGATGCCGTGGTGGTGAACACCTGCTCGTTTATCCAAAGCGCTACCGAGGAAAGTCTTGAGGCCATCTTCGAAGTTGCCGGTATGCCCAATGTGACTGCTGGCGCTGCGCTGATCGTCGCCGGCTGCATGCCCGCCCGTTACGGGCAGGATCTGGAATCCGAGCTTTCCGAAGCTTCCGCATTCGTCCCGTGCAGCAAGGAAGACGATATCGTTCAGGTCATCGCACAAGCGCTTGGCATCGATCAGGCGCGCCTTGAGCGCATGAAGGCAGCCATGCTAGGAGCCGTGCCCGAGGGTGCGGTCGCCATCAACGGCTCGCGCGCCGTTTCAGCCTACGTGAAGATCTCGGATGGATGCGATCGCTTCTGTTCTTACTGCACCATTCCATACATTCGAGGCAGGTATCACAGTTTCGACTACGAAACCGTTCGTGCGGATGTGGCCGATCGCGTTTCAGAAGGCGTTAAGGAAATCGTCCTCATCGCCCAGGATACAGGCCGTTGGGGTCAGGATTTCGAGGATGAGTCAAGCTTGGCATGGCTTGTGGGAACGCTTGCGGACGAATTCGCCGATACCTGGTTCCGCGTCATGTACATCCAGCCCGAGGGGATTACCGACGAGTTGTTGCATACCGCTGCCGAGCACGACAACATCTGCTCCTATTTCGACATCCCCCTTCAGCATGTTCAGCCGAGCATCCTGAAGGCCATGCATCGCAAGGGTTCGCGCGAGGAGTACGAGTCGCTGGTGGAGCGTATTCGCCGAATCGTCCCCGAGGTAACGCTGCGCACAACGCTTATCGCGGGCTTTCCCGGGGAAACGGAAGAAGATTTCGACGAGCTTTGCGATTTCGTCGAAGAGGGTTTTTTCGATTACATCGGCGTGTTCGCGTACTCGCGCGAAGAGGGAACCCGAGCATACGATCTGCCCGACCAGGTCGACGACGACGAGAAGGCGTATCGCGCGCAACGGTTGCGTGACCTTGCGGACGATGTTTGCACGCCGCTTGTAGCTGCACGTGTCGGAAAAGCCATGAACGTGCTCATCGAGGGCAGGGAAGAGGACGGCCAGCTGTTCGGTCGCGCAATGTGCCAAGCTCCTGAGGTCGATGGCGTAACCTATGTCGACAACGGCGAACCGGGCAATATTGTCCAAGTCACCATAACCGATACGCTGCTGTACGAAATGGAAGGCGAATAGCCCATGCACAAGCTGCAAGTGGAAGCCGCGCCGCAAGTTGCTGCAAAATTATGGACGCCGGCCAACATCGTCACGCTCATCCGCATATGCTTGGTCCCCGTGTTCGTCGTCGTGCTCTTGAGCCCTTGGCCGCAGTGGTTCCATCTGCCTGATTTGGCAGAACACTCCAAAAGCCTCATCGCTGCCGCCATCTTCGTGCTGATATCTTGCACGGACTGGCTTGATGGCTATTTGGCGCGAAGCCGTGGCGAAGTCACCGACTTCGGCAAGTTCATGGATCCGCTTGCCGATAAAATCCTGGTCATGGCGGCCCTCTTGGCATTGATCGAGCTCGGATCGCTTCCCAGCTGGGTCGCGCTCATCATCGTTGCGCGTGAATTCATCGTCTCGGGCGTGCGCATGGTGGCGGCCAGCAAGGGTACCGTCATCTCCGCTAGTTGGTACGGCAAGTTCAAGACGGTTTTCCAGATGATCGCCATCGTGCTGTTCACCATCAAGGACAGCTACATGATGGGCACGCTTGTCGAGGCGTTTTCGGATGTGATGTGGGTTATCAGTTGGATCGTCATGGCGATCGCCTTGCTGCTCACGGTCGTGTCGATGCTCGATTACATTTCAAAGGCACGCGAACTTATCGGGTTGGGGCCTTCTAAGCGAGCAAAGCGCAAGCAGAAGGCCGAAAGCGAGCAAAGCGAAAACATCGAAGAGACGAACGTCGGCGTTCGAGCCGCAGATATCGAGCATCTTGCAGCTCAGGTAATTTCGCATGCCAGCGAACGGGGCATCACCATCGGCACCGCCGAAAGCCTTACCGGCGGTATGATTAGCGCTGCGTTGACTTCGGTTTCCGGAAGCTCCGCCGTTGTTCGCGGCGGGATCGCCAGTTACGCAACCGGAGTGAAATCAGATGTCCTCGATGTGCCTGAGTCGGTTATCAATGAATTCGGCGTAGTTAGCACGCAAGTTGCTCGCCATATGGCGCAGGGCGCGTGCAAGGGCCTGACCTGCAACGTAGCCGTTGCCGTCACCGGCATTGCGGGCCCGTCCGGGGCGGAACCGGGAAAGCCTGTCGGGACCGTCTGCTTGGCCTGCGCAAGCGACACCGGCATCATGGCTCAACGTAAACATTTCGAGGGAAATCGCAACCAGGTTCGCATGCAAACCACCTTTGAAGCCCTGCGTATGATCGATGCGGCGGTGTGCGGACAACAGCAGGCAGAAAGCTAGGCTTAATCCCTTCCGCGCAACGGCGCAAGCCAGCCACGGAAGCGTCGATAACAGGAAACAATCGAACAGGTTCACCAGACAACCGTGCAAGGTTCAGGTGAACCTGTTCGGTATTTCGGGCAAGGGTTGTGCAAAAAGCTAGAGCTATGATGGTGATAAGTCGTACCCATGTTTGTATTTGGTACTTGACTATGAAACAAGCGTTCGTATAATCAATAGCGTTGCAAAGCAGCGCAAAGGAAGGGTAACCAGCGCATGAACGAAGAAAAAACCAAGATGCTCAAGGTCACAACCGACCAAATCGAATCTAAGTTCGGCAAAGGCTCCATCATGAAATACGGTGATGGCGGCCATGACCTGAACATCGGCGCTATACCCACCGGCGCATTGCCACTTGATGCAGCGCTGGGGATCGGCGGCGTTCCGAGGGGTCGAATCATCGAGGTGTACGGACCTGAGTCCAGCGGCAAAACCACGCTGGCGCTGCAAATCCTTGCCGAGGCGCAAGCGCTCGGTGGTGTCGTCGCGTTCATCGACGCGGAACATGCGCTCGACCCGGTCTATGCAGCCCGTTTGGGCGTGGATATCGATGACGTGCTCATCTCCCAGCCCGACTTCGGAGAGCAAGCGCTTGAAATCTGCGATATGCTCGTCCGATCGGGGGCAATTGATTGCGTCGTCATCGACTCCGTCGCGGCATTGGTTCCCCGAGCCGAAATCGAGGGCGAAATCGGCGATACCACCGTCGGTCTGCAAGCACGGCTCATGTCCCAAGCGCTTCGAAAACTTGCGGGTTCGCTTTCCAAATCCAATACCACGTGCATCTTCATCAATCAGCTGCGCGAGAAAATCGGCGTGATGTTCGGCAACCCCGAAACCACAACCGGCGGTCGTGCTCTGAAGTTCTTCTCCAGCGTTCGAATCGACGTACGTCGCATCGACTCCATCAAACGCGATGGCGAGATCGTTGGAAACCGTGTTCGCGCCAAGGTCGTCAAGAACAAGGTTGCGCCGCCGTTTCGTCAAGCGGAGTTCGATCTTATGTACGGTGAGGGCATTTCGCGAGAGGGATGCATCGTCGATATGGCGGTTGAGGCTGGAGTCGCTAAGAAATCCGGCGCTTGGTACACGTACGGCGAAGAGCGCCTAGGACAAGGACGCGAAGCAGCAAAGCATACTCTGAAAGAAAACCCCGATCTGCGAGAGGAACTGGAAACGAAGGTTCGAGAAGCGTTCGACATTCCGATCATCACGAAAGAGCAGGAAGACTTCGACGCCGTTAATCCTGTAGCGAAACCTAAGGGCAAGAAATAGCCATGCATGATGCAAGGACGCAAAGCATTGCGGATTTGCGCGCACGAATCAAAGCCATCGAGGCAGGTTCGGATACGAATGGGCGGTCTGGTACTCATCCCCGTCAATGCGAAGGCAACCCATTGTGCCCCGACAAGCTGGAGTGTAGGGAAGATGCTATCAGCGAAATCCAGCAAAAGTCAGTGTCTTGGCCTGCTGGGTGTCCGATGGTTGGCGGTTCTGAAAACGATGGGCGATTCATCGAACGGTCGAAGCAATCGGATGCAGATCGCGATCAAGCAGATTCGGCATTTGCGAAGATCCAGCGATTGCTGTGCATCCGTGAACATGCTAGCGCCCTGCTGCATAAGCGGCTGTTGTCAAGCGGCTATGACGACCGTATCGCTTCCGAGGCTGTGCAACGGGCAATCAACTGCGGGCTTGTGAGCGATGAGCGCTACGCCGATGTTTTGGTTCGAAGCAGGCTTTCTCAGGGAAAGGGGCTTCGAGGCATTGCGTTTGAGCTTGAACAGGCAGACATAGATCCCCAAACCGTGCCAGCATATCAGGAAGCGCTGTTCCGTGATTCAGGTCCTGATGAGCTAGCCCGAGCGTTGAGTCTGCTTGCCGCTAAACCGCCGAAAGCCAAACGAATTCGTGAAGCCGCATATCGAAAGCTCGTGCAGAAAGGCTATGAATCGAGTGTAGCGGCATCGGCTGCCCGAATATTCGCCGAGCAGCATGGTTGCAACACCCCCGAAACCTGTTAAATTTCGATATCTTCAAATCAAAAAGCCGGTTTCTCCTGTAGAACCGGCTTTTTTGTTCACTTGCTCTTTTCCATTTGAAAGAGAACCTTTATCATGAAAAGCAAGCCTGAGCTATCGTGCCTTATACGGCACTGTTGGAATATATAAACAAATGTATACGTCCAGTCGTTGCGCACGTACGCTCATGCCCGGTTATGCCGGGATTTTTTATGCAATGGAACCTATGAAACCCACAGTACCCGTCCAAACTCGAAAGGGGGACAAGCATGGAATCCATCATTTGGCTTATCGTTGGCGCCGTCGTCGGCATCGCCGCCGGTTTCGTCATCAATAAATTCGTTGCCAAATCCACGGCCCAGCGCGCTGCCGACGAAGCCCATACCGTTGTCGAAGACGCAAAACGCCAGGCGGAAACTTTGCGTCGCGAAGCGGTTGTCGAAGCCAAGGACGAAGCATTGCGACTTCGCCAGGAGGCCCAGGCAGAGAACAAGGAGCGCTTGAAGGAGGTGCGCGCTGCAGAGCAGCGCGTCAATCAGCGCGAAGAGTCTCTTGATCGCCGCGTTGAGTCGCTGGACACGCGTGAGAAGTCTCTGGACTCCCGAGAGCATCAGATCTCATCCATGCAAGGCCAGCTCGACCGCCGTCAGCGCGATCTCGATGAATCCGAAGAGCAAATTGGTATTCGTTTGCAGCAAGTCGCGGGCATGACCGCCGACGAAGCAAAGACCGAACTGCTCGATACGCTCAAAGATGAGGTTGCGCATCAGTCCGCTGCTATCATCCGCGATTCCGAAGCCCGTACCAAGGCGGAGGCGGATAAGAAAGCTCGTTCCATCCTCAGCCTTGCCATCCAGCGCGTTGCTGCGGATCATACGGCGGAAACCACCGTTTCTGCGATCCATATCCCTTCTGATGACCTGAAGGGTCGCATCATCGGTCGCGAAGGTCGCAATATCCGTTCCTTCGAACAGCTTACCGGCACCAACCTCATCATCGATGACACGCCGGAATGCGTCACCATCTCCTGCTTCGATCCGGTGCGTCGCGAAATCGGTCGCGTGACCATGGAAAACCTCATCGCAGATGGTCGCATCCATCCCGCGCGTATCGAGGAAATGTTCGGCAAGGCCGAGAAGCTTGTGAACCAACGCGTGCAGGAGGCCGGCGATCAGGCTGCATTCGATACCGGAATCCATGATCTACATCCCGAGCTCGTGCGTACGCTTGGACGTTTGCGCTACCGTACCTCGTATGGGCAAAACGTGCTTAACCACTCGCTGGAAGTTGCGTACCTGTCCGGAGTCATGGCGTCCGAGCTTGGCCTTGACCCTGTTCCGGCAAAGCGTGCGGGTCTCCTCCATGACCTTGGGAAGGCCGTCGACCACGAAGTCGAGGGTAGCCATGCGGTCATCGGTGCCGATCTTGCCCGTCGATTCGGCGAAAAGCCGTCCATCGTGCATGCGATCGAGGCACATCATAACGATGTCGAGCCCAATAGCGTCCTCGACGTGCTTGTGCAAGCCGCCGATGCCGTTTCCGCGGCACGTCCCGGTGCTCGTAAGGAAACTCTGGACGCCTACATCAAGCGTCTGGAAAAGCTTGAGGAAATCGCTAACTCCTACAAGGGCGTTGAGCGCACGTACGCAATCCAGGCTGGCCGCGAGGTTCGCGTCATGGTGCAGCCTGAACTGGTCGACGAGGCTCAGACCACCGTTTTGGCTCATGATATCGCCAAGCGCATTGAAGACGAGATGCAGTATCCCGGCCAGGTGAAAGTCGTTGTCATCCGCGAAAGCCGAGCTATCGGTATCGCAAAATAACGAAAGGCGTCAACTATGGGCGACGGCAACCTTGCCTCGTTTATCGAAGACGTTTGCGGAGAAGGCCACCTTCGAGTCGAAACCGATCTCGGAGGTGGCTTCGTTCGTTTACGCAGCTCGGAAGCGGAGCGTCGACAAGCGGCGCAGGACATTCGATCTTCTGAGGACATCATCATCGAAATGCTTCGAAATGCTCGCGATGCTCACGCGTCGAACATTTTCGTAGCTTGTACTCGCGAAGGGTCAACCAGGCGAATCGTCATGATCGACGACGGAGACGGCGTTCCGAAGCATCTACAGCGAACGGTGTTCGAACCGCGCGTCACCTCAAAACTTGATTCAATGCACATGGACAAGTGGGGTGTTCACGGCCGCGGCATGGCTTTGTATTCCATCGCGGTAAACGCCGAATCTGCAACAATTTCGGCATCGGATTCGGGCCTCGGGTCGGCATTCGTCATTCAAACGGATCTTAATAAACTCCCAGAGAAAACCGACCAATCCAGCTTTCCGACGTTTGAGCTCAACGAAGCGGGGACGGTAGCGGTGCGCGGTCCGAAGAATATCCTACGAACTGCGTGTGAATTTGCCATTGAATCTCGGGCCGCAGTCAATGTGTTCATCGGATCTTCAACGGATATCGCGGCCACGTTGTATGCTTTCGGGCTTGGCAAGCTTTCCGCGGAAGACAGGCTTTCCGGTAAAAACGATTCCCGATTGCCGATATGTAAACGCTTGTCGGCATGTTCGAGTCTGTCAGCTTTTCATCAAACCGCCGAATCGCTTGGGCTGTTAATGTCCGAACGTTCTGCGCGTCGTATCCTCGATGGGCAAATCGCTCCCTTATCCCCATTGCTGGCAAAAATCAAAATCGATGGATTTCAAACGACCCACGCGCTCGAAAGGGAAGGGGCCGAATCCCAAGGAAAGACCGCCAACGCTACGTCCCGACATGCAAAAGGATTGAAGCTTGCAGACGAAGATGCCGCCCGTTTCGCTCGCCAGATTTCGCAGGCATACGCAGAACTGGCCGATGCGTATTATCTCGACGCGAACATCGAGCCTCACATCAGAGTGAGCAAGGACGCCATTCGCATTACCATACCTGTGCTCATGCAGTCTTAGCGCAGGCCCTCCACATCATGTTGCGGACAGATTTCGTTATAGCTACAATTTAGCTTGCATTTAATTACGCCGAAACACACGTCAAACAGAACACGAAAAGGTGAATGCATGAATGCCGAACAACAAGCCCCGGAATCAGGGTGCCTGAAAGTTTCCTCAAAATCTTCCCCCGCATCAGTGGCAGGCGCCATTGCCGGCATGGTGAAAGACGGTGTTGGCGTTGAGATCCAAGCTGTCGGCGCCGGTGCCGTGAATCAAGCCGTGAAGGCGATTGCCATCTCTCGAGGATTCTTGTCGCCTATCGGCATCGAAATCGCCTGCATCCCTTCATTTGCCGACATCGTGATCGATGGCGAATATCGCACGGCCATTCGCTTTGCCGTAGAGCCTCGATATACGCACGGCACGCCAATCGCCGATTCCGCTCTTGGCGAGTAACTTCATTTCACATAGCGCTGCTATTCTCGATTCGATCGGAACTGTATCCTTATGCATACTCCATTCATGAATATGACTTTTTGCGTCCGCACCTTCGGATGCCAGATGAACAAGCATGACTCCGAACGTATTGCGGGCATGCTCGAAGGCCTCGGTGGCCTTATGGTCGACACCGTGGAGGAAGCCGATATCCTGATTTACATGACGTGCTGCGTGCGCGAAGCGGCAGATACTCGTTTGTACGGTCAGGTTGCATCGTTGAAGAACATCCCCGTGAGAAGCGGATCCCCGCTGAGCAAGAGAATCGTTGCAGTAGGTGGCTGCATCGGCCAGCGCGATGGCGATGAGCTGACGAAAAAGCTCCCTCATCTTGATGTGGTCTTCGGCACGCACAATCTGGCATCTCTACCGCACCTTCTTCAAGCTGCTATAGAAGAAGGCGGTCATCAGGTTGAGGTTCTCGATGCTTCTTCCTCCTTCCCGACCGAACTTCCGACAAGCCGTGAACATTCGTGGGCTGCGTGGCTGCCTATTACCATTGGATGCAATAACTTCTGCACGTATTGCATCGTTCCTTACGTGCGCGGCCGGGAGAAATCGCGCCCAATCGAAGACATCGTCGTCGAAGCGGAACGTTATGTGGCAGCCGGTGTGAAGGAGATCACGCTGCTCGGTCAAAACGTCAACTCTTATGGTCGCGACCTGTATGGCAGCCCTCGTTTCGCTCAAATTCTCAAAGCTCTTGACGAGACGGGTGTCGAGCGCCTGCGCTTCGCCACCAGCCATCCTAAAGATCTGTCCGACGAGGTTATCGCGCAGTTCGGCTCGCTGCGTTCGCTTATGCCGGCACTGCATCTCCCGGCGCAATCCGGCTCGGATCGTATTTTGCAGCTGATGAACCGTCGCTATACCTCGGCGCATTATCGACAGCTTGTCAGCAAATTGCGCGATGCTTGCCCGGATATCGCCTTGTCCACCGACATTATCGTAGGATTCCCAGGCGAAACCGAAAAAGACTTCATGGACACAGCTCGTCTGGTCGATGAGATCGGATATCATCAGGTATTCACCTTTATTTACTCCAAGCGAGAGGGGACTCCTGCTGCGAGCATGGAGGATAACACCCCTCATGAGGTGATTCAGAAACGGTTCGATTGCCTGGTCGATATCGTTCAGGCTCATGCTTTCGAGAAAAACCAGCTTGACCTGGGAGCAACCATCCCGGTTTTGGTGGAGGGCTCATCAAAGCGCGACGAATTGCTTATTGCAGGTAAAAGCCCGAAGAACCAAACGGTACATGCGCCGGTTCCTGCCGGCAAAACACCCGAACAACTGGCTGGAAGCATCGTCAACGTTCGAATCAACGAAGCAAAAACCTGGTATTTGGCCGGCGATATCGTTGAATAACGCCTCAAAGGCTGCTGCAACCGTGAATGCGGCGGCGGCAGCCCTCTCGCAGCCCGTGATTTGCGTGGTAGGCCCTACTGCATCGGGGAAAACCGATGTCGCGCAACTCATCGCAACGCGTTTGGACGGGGAAGTGGTAAGCGCCGACTCCATGCAGGTGTACCGCGGCATGGATATCGGAACAGGCAAACTTCCCGAAAGCGAACGACTGGTACCTCATTATGGCTTCGATTTGGTGAATCCTGGTGAGCCGTTCTCCGCGGCATTGTTTCAAGCGTATGCGCGGGAAAGCTTCGTGGAAATCGAATCTAAGGGCAAGCGCAGCATTCTAGCTGGCGGTACCGGCTTTTACGTCCGCGCAGCCATCGATGCCTATGAGTTCCCCGATGGCGAGCAAATCGATAATCCGATCCGAAATCACTGGAATGCATTCGCCGCAGAATATGGCCCCAAACGGTTGTGGAGTGAACTGCACCAACGTGACCCAGAGAGTGCGCAGTTAATACCTCCAGCAGATATCAAACGAGTGGTTCGTGCTTTTGAGCTGCTAGAAACGGGAGATAGCTACGCGATTCAAAAACAACGGCTCCAATCCTTACCGCAATGGGTCCCCGCAATGTTCATCGGTTTAGCGGTAGACCCCGATGTTTTACGCGCACGCATCCGAGCACGTGTTGACTCCATGGTAGCCAATGGACTTATCCAAGAAGTGGAAACTTTGCTTGCATCCGGCTTCCGTGATGGAATCACTGCGCCACAGGCGATCGGGTACAAAGAGATAGTCGCTGCACTTGATGGCCGCACCAGCATGGAAGAGGCAATCGAATCCATAAAGGTGTCCACTTGCCGATACGCCAAACGTCAGCGCACGTGGTTTAGAAAAGACTTGCGGATTCATTGGCTTTGCGCAGATTCGGGGGATACCGATGCGCTTGCAGATGAAGCAATATCCTTGATTGATACACTGTAAATCGTATTTACCCTTGTTAAAGGAGCGTGCGTAAAACCTCATGGAATTGGATTTTGTTAAGCTTCATGGTCTTGGCAATGACTTCGTTTTCATCGATGATTTTTCGAGAGATATCGAGTTGACGCAGGAGCAAGTCGCCTTGCTGTGCGATCGTCATTTCGGTATCGGCGCGGATGGCGTGATTATGGTGCGCCCTTCGAAACGCTCCGAGTGTGCTGCATATATGCACTACATTAACGCAGATGGCACGCTTGCGCAAATGTGCGGCAATGGTGTTCGTTGCTTTGCAAAGTACCTCGTAGACCGCGGGTTCGTGCTTGTAAGCGATGGCTCCTTCGTGGCCGACACGTTGGCGGGTCCGAAGCCGATCAGCTTTGAGGTGGACAAACACGACAAGTTGACCTTTGCCACCGTTGATATGGGTCATCCTGTTCTCAAACCGCAAAATGTACCGGTTGACTTGCCTGCAAACGCCCTCACCGATGACGAGACGGGTTTCGTGAAAGACAGTGCTATCGAATCTCCTTGGGGGGCGTTTGCCTTCACGTGCGTCTCTATGGGGAATCCGCATGCTATCTGCTTCATCGATGATTTCAGCACACTGCCCGATGAACTGTTCGTAAGCGCGAGCGATAAATGTCTCGCAAAGCTGGATCTGAATCGAATCGGTGCATACTACGAAAGCCATTTAGTGTTCCCCGAGAAAACCAATGTCGAATTCGCCCATGTCGGCAATGACGCCATTGAAATGCGCGTATTCGAACGCGGTTGCGGTGAGACGCTTGCCTGCGGCACCGGGGCTTGCGCCACTAACGTCGCAGCAGCTTTGACTGGACGCGCTTCCAGGGAGAACGATGTCATATTGCGCGGCGGTACGCTTCATATCAAGTGGGATGCCGATGATCACGTTATGATGACGGGTCCTGCCACGGAAGCCTTCCAGGGTACCGTTGAGTTGTAGCCGCTCGTAATCGGACGGCTTATGCTACTATCGACAAGCGCAGGAATGCACCTGCGCTTGTTTTTATTTTGGGGGCCACATCAAGCACAAGCCGTAATCCATTCCTATGTACGCATTTCAGCTTGAACCCACCGGAGAGGATTACCGATGTCGGAATATCAATCGGTCTTAATTAAGGGTGCGAAAACAACTGTTGAAGAGAAGCGGGAAAAGGCCGTGCTTGTTGGCGTCGAACGACCCGGCATGCGTTGGAATATCTCGTCTTCTTTAGCGGAGCTTGAGCGATTAGCGGATACCGCAGGAGCGGATACGGTTGCCGTTACAACACAAAAGCTTGATTCTCCAAATCCCAGAACTTTTGTGGGCAGCGGCAAAGTGGAAGAGATCTCCCGTCTTTGCCGATCAACTGGAGCAGATTTGATCATTTTCGATGACGAGTTAACACCATCACAGCAATCAAATCTGGAAAAGTCTGTTGATCGCGACTTGAAAGTCATCGATCGCACCGCTTTGATCTTAGATATTTTCGCACTTCACGCAACAACCAAAGAAGGACGTTTGCAAGTTCGTCTTGCTCAGAACCAATATCTGCTCCCCCGACTTCGTGGTATGTGGTCGCATTTAGCCTCAAACCGCATGGGCGGTGGCGTAGGCAGCCGATTCGGCGAAGGCGAAAGCCAGCTTGAAGTTGACCGTCGATTGGTTCGCAAGCGTATCACCACCATCAAACGCGAACTTGCACATTTGGCTGAAGTTCGAGCCGTTCAACGAGAAAGCAGATACGAAAGCGGGATGTTCAAGGTCTCGCTCGCAGGGTATACCAATGCTGGTAAATCAAGTTTGCTCAATCGGCTCACCAATGCTGATGTCCTTGCATACGACAAATTATTTGCCACGCTCGACTCCACTACAAGGAAATACGAACTGCCCGAAGGACGCGAAATCACGCTAACCGATACGGTCGGCTTCATTCAGAAGCTACCGACCACCTTGGTTGAAGCATTTAAATCTACGCTGGATGAAATCACCGGCTCGAATTTAATATTGCATGTAGTTGATGCCTCTTCTGACGAATTTGAAGAACAGATAGTGGCAGTTGAAGAAGTCTTAGAGCAGATCAATGCGCAAACCTTACCCAGGGTGCTGGTTTTTAATAAGTGCGACTTACTGACGATCGAGCAACAGGAAGCATTGGCCAATCGCTATGATGCGCTGCTCGTATCGGCAGAAACAGGAGAGGGAATAGATCAGCTTGTCGACAGGATCGCTCATGTAGCATCCGCTCAAGACACGCACCTTGATGTAGTCGTTCCGTACCAACGCGGTGATTTGGTATCGAAGGCTCACGAGCGTTGCAGGATCTTGACCGAAGAGCATATCGAAACTGGGACTCATCTGACTATGTTAGTACCAAAAGCATATGTAGATGAATTCGGATCATTGAGCGATGCCAAGCAATAAATCGACAGCCCACAACTTATAAGCCCGGCAGAAAAGACGTTTTGCAATTTCAGGCGGACATCTTCGTGCCCGGGTAGTCAACGGCCCGAATGCGCGCATGCTACATTCGGGCCGTATTTAGGTTTTATGCGGGCATTATTCAACTCTCATAGCGGTTCGTACGATATCGGCGACCCAAATACACATGCCCCATGTAGCTATATCGCATACACAATCTTCCGCGTCATCAGAGCGGCTTGTACCAACTGTTCCGACACTACCAGATTGCACGAGCAAAGGTGCCTGAACAAGTTCATATTGCGAGCATTACAACTTGAATGGCTAGCTCAATCACAGATCACGTGTTCTAGCTTGAGTAACTACCCCCGTAGAGTTTCATTATAAACGGCGGAACACGGCAACAACCTTGCCGGCAATGGAACAATCAGTGGTGATGATGGGATCCATGGAAGAGTTTTCTGGCTGCAGTCGAATATGATCTTGCTCTTTGTAGAAGCGCTTAACCGTAGCCCCATCGTCGATGATCGCAACAACGATGTCCCCATTGTTTGCAACCGGCTGCTCTTTAACCACGACGTAATCGCCGTCGTTGATACCCGCCTCAATCATGCTTTCCCCATGCACAGACAGCATGAAAGAAGGTGCATCGCCAACGATTTCGATAGGCAAAGACATAGTGTTGGTGATGTTCTGCTCGGCAAGGATGGGGACTCCAGCCGCAACGTCCCCGACCAATGGCACGGACACGATATCGTCAAACTGAGCGTGAACGATATTCGTAGCATCTTCGGTATGGTCAAGCGGGTAGGTAAGCGCTATCGACCGCGATTTCAGCGCATCGCGCTTGATAAGGCCCTTCTCCTCAAGCGCCTTCAAGTGAACATGCACGGTGGAAGGAGAGGAGAGCCCCAAAGCCTGACACACCTCGCGAACAGTGGGACCAAAGCCTTTTTCGCGGATGTATTGCTCGATGACGTCGAGCACCGCCTGCTGGCGCTTAGTGATCTTGTCGGTCATGGGCTGTCCTTTCGAGGTGAACTATAACGAACATCCGTTTGTTTTCTGTTGACATGAACCTTTGTTCGCTCTATTATATATGCGAACAAAGGTTCTACGCAAGAGCAAAGGGGAGGAAATATGCAACACCGTGATTCTCGTTCGGCAATTAGCGGCACAGCGGCGCTAAAGCTAGATGCACGCGTTTCATCTGCGCATATCATTCAATTTCCCGGATCTGAGTATAGCGCCCGGCAGATCGACGATATATCATCCTGTCATCCTGCCGACGAGTCTCGACGCAGTAACGCGCGCATAAGGCAAAGTGGCGACTCCCGTCAGCCATATCAAGCAGGACCTCGCGCAACTCCAGCTCAAACCGCCGGCGCAATCACCTTGTTCGCGTTGCTTACCATCATCGCTGGCATTTTGTGATTCACGCCGATCCGCACTTCCGCTAAGGGCAATATCTTGTGTCACGATTTGGTGCACTCTTTTGTAACAATGTATATACCGCTATATCTTGTATGTTAGGCTACATATCATCGAACGAAGGAGTGCGATTGTATGAAATGCCCGGCATGCGGAAACTTAGAATCCAAAGTAGTTGATTCCCGTCCGTCTGATGATGGTAGCAGCATCCGCCGCAGGCGGGAATGCCTCCAATGCGGTCGAAGGTTCACTACGTATGAGCGCTTAGGCGACAATCCGCTCATCATCATTAAATCCGATGGTTCATCCGAAGCTTATGACAGACAAAAGCTCATGAGGGGTCTCCTCATTGCATGCGCTAAGCGGCCGATAGCTCCTGAGCAGTTGGGCGCATTGATTGATAGCATAGAAGCCGAGCTACGCAATGCATCTAAAAGCGAAATCGGCTCTAAAGAGCTTGGCGACATGGCTTTGGTGCGATTGGCGAAGCTTGACGATGTAGCCTACGTGCGATTTGCAAGCGTATACAAAGATTTTCAAAACGTAGAGGAATTTGCTGCGGCTCTTGAGGGGTTGAAGTAGCTATGGACAACGTGAGCGTCCCTATTAAAATGCTCTCACGCGATGCTCAAATCCCTCACACGGCATACAACGGTGATGCGGGAGTAGACTTGAGATCCGTCGAGCGTATTGTGTTGAAACCGCATGAACGCGCTATGGTCGCCACAGGACTCGCAATCGCGCTACCTGAAGGGTATGCAGGTTTTGTATTACCTCGCAGCGGCTTAGCTGCGAAACACGGCATTTCTATCGTCAATGCACCTGGTCTTATCGACAGCAATTATCGTGGTGAGCTGAAGGTAATTTTACTGAACAATGATCCCAACGATTCTTTTGCCATCGAAATCGGTGACCGCATTGCACAGCTCATCGTCATGCCGATTCCTACGATCAATTTCGAGCAGGTCGAGGAATTGACGGAATCGCAACGAGGAAAATCGGGTTTCGGCAGCAGTGGAATCCGCAATTAGGAGTTAACGTGGCCGATCAACAAAACAATCGTCCCAGTCCATATCTTGATGAAAATCAAGAGCCTTATGGCAAACCGGACACACAACCTAATCCGAATGATGGAAACAATCAGTTCAAGCCAAATGCCTTAGACGAGCAGACGCTTAGGTCAGCTCGCTCTCAAACGATGTTTGCATTTATTGCGGGCCCTTTGTCCCTGTTTTTAGGCGGAATGCTGCTAGGAACCATCGGTGCGATTTGCGCATTTTTGGCTTATCGCAAATTGCACTCGCTTGCTCAAAAAACAAACGAGACCGCATCCATAGCTCGCGGAATGCTCAAGTCCACGCGGACCGCATTGATTATCTGCTTGGTTGCGGTAACGCTTAACGCAGTTTCCTTTGTAATTATGTTTCCCGTAATCGAACAGATGCCTTCAAAGCGAAGACTTCGCAAGCATTGCTGGCAATATGAGCGCAGGAACAGCTGCAGGAACTTCAACATGGGGCTAGGAGATATTTCCCGAACCGCGCTGAGCTTGGCTTGAGACGCATGCATAACAGGAGCTTCAAAATAACACCTGCAAGCACAACGCCACCGTCTAAGTTCAAGCTGGGTCCATGTGTTTCATAACGTTGTGCTCTGCTTAGGTAAACATCTTATTCGTATTGCGATTGAATGATATTAATCATTGATAATATATGTTATGTTAACTAGCGAACTGAGATTTGGAGGGCTGATCCATGAACTCTGAAGCATTAGATTTCAAGTCGATATCGATTCGCGTCGTCTGTATTACTGCGATCGCGATCGCAACTGGTTTTCTATTGCTTGCGTTAACAGGTTGCGGCCCCTCTAACGAGGAACGCATCAAACAAGCCGTCTCTCAACCTCTGGAAGCTATCAAAGCTAAAGATGAAGCTACATTGACTAGCTTGCTCTCAGACGATGCCAAGCAACAGATCTCAGACATCGGCATAGACCCTGCGTCGTATATGTCAGCTTACCTTGATGGGTTCGACTACGCGCTCGGCCCTATCACTATCAACAAGGACACGGCAACCGTAGATCTCACCATAACCTGTAAAACCACGGACAGCATCTTTTCCGCGCTTCAACAGAAAGCCACGGAAGATTTCGAATCCGGCGCAAGCGCGAACAATACTGAAGAGCAAACGAAATCCGAGGTTGCCGAAAACACACTTGACCTCATCAATGCGGCACCACCGGTACAACATGATCCGATTACGGTAACCTTGCATAAGGTTGATAAGTCATGGATTTTTGAAAGCGACATCAATGGAGCCTTGCTGAAAGCATTGCAAGGCTAGCTAATTTCACAAGAGCACACAATGAGATTCAGATACTGTATATGGATGGCACTTGATTTTCGTAAGCACACGAAGCTTATCTTTCGCAAACCTGTTCATAGAGATCAAACAGTTCTGGCAGCGTGCGCTTGATGCTTACCGGCTTAAACGTATTCGCATCAACAAGACAGTGAGTGCTCGTGCCTGTAACGCAAGGCTTAGCTACTTCCATGTCATCACCCTGCTTAAACACCTCATATGAATACGTGGTTTTGGTGCCACGGGATTCACTGACCCAAGTGCGCACGATGGCAACATCACCGTATCGCAAAGGCTCTCCGTAGTGCACTTCGAACGAGACCACCGGCGACATGTAGCCGGCTTGTTCAATGCGCGCATACGGATAGCCGAGCTCTTCAAGAAAGCGAGTCCGTGCGTCCTCAAAATACAGTAAATAGTTTGCATGATACACAACTGCCATCTTGTCCGTTTCCGCATATCGAACAGGTATCGCCGTGCAAACTTTCATAGCAACCTCCCAGTACCTAGCAAAACGATTAGAATGAACCTATGGACTCAATCGTAACGTATATTGAACGCGAGCAGCGAACGTTTATCGAATCACCCGTAAATCCGGTTGATTCACTTGTATTTTCATCGTTGTGCTATTTCAATTTCGATCAGCTTGTTCTAAAACCCGAGCTGACCGCAGTTAACTGCCTATTAGACACGCATACCTCAACGCCTGTATTGCTGTCCGACATATTGGCTTTATGTGAAGTCAACTCGCTTACCGAAGGGAGCTGGCTGAAGGACTCCGAGGAGACAGTACGTTTCATTCAGGCCATCAGAGCCAGCAGACGCTATCGGGATGTTTCCGTTGCGCTGTTCGTCGATGAAACATCCGACGCAGTTGATAAGCAGTTTTCGGCATGCACCTTTTTCTTCGAGTCCGGTCAAGGAATCATGGCATACATTGCGTTCCGAGGAACCGATGGAACGCTGACAGGCTGGAAAGAGGACTTCAATCTTTCATATAAACCGGTCATCCCCTCCCAGCGCTCCGCGCTTGCTTATGTTTCCGGCGTTTCGTCAGCAACGACCTGTCAGCTGATACTCGGCGGACATTCAAAAGGCGGAAACCTTGCCCAATACGCGGCATTGTGCACAGACGAAGGCACCTATCGCCGAATCATCGCCATATACGATCACGATGGACCTTCGTTCCTTGAAGACCCCTCCCCTCGTCGAACTACCGCTGAGTACGATCGTAAACTGCATAAACTTGTTCCCGAGTCTTCTGCGTTCGGAATGATATTGGAACGCCGCGACGATTATCGCGTGGTTCAATCGTCAGCTTCCGCTATCTTTCAGCACCACCCTTTCTCGTGGATGGTTGAGGGAGATGATTTCGTTTACCAACAAGATTTGAATGCATCTGCACAGTTCTTCGATGAAGCGTTAGATACGTGGTTACGCAGCAAAACCCCTGCTGAGCGAGAGCGCTTCATCCAAACCATATATGATTTGATCATGCAAACAAACGCAACAAGCTGGGCAGATTTCCAAACCCGTCTGGGAGCGAATATGGCAACCGTTATGGGGGCTGGCTCCAAACTCGACGTCGACACCAAACAATTCCTCATTTCCATATTAGGAAGTCTGGGGGCAACGCTGAAAAACCAAACCATAGCCCGCATTAAGGATGCGGGAAACGGTCTTCTGCAAAACGAGTCTAGAAAGCGAAGCAATCAGTAATGAGCCGATCACAAAACCCTAGCGGGCACTCTTACAACCGATTTACCGCGAAGATGGCGTTCGACCTTGCTGCCCCTCACACCTGGCCAGCGTCGATAGCGCCTGTTGCAATAGCCGCCTCATTGGCAATAGCGACGGGGTTCCCGATATCCGCAACCTTGACCATCGCGCTCCTTGGCATCTGCATCCTCATGCAAAGCTCGGTGAACACGTTCAATGATTACTACGATTACGTTAAGGGCACCGATTCGTCGGATGATGACGTAGACCCTACCGACGCTGTGCTGATCTACAACAACGTGAATCCTACCTGCGCACTGGTATACGCCATCGCTTTACTGGTTACAGCTTTTATCCTGGGCGGCTATGTGATCTATCATGCCGGATTGATTCCCCTTGCAATCGGTGCTATCGGCGCGGTTTTCGTTGTTCTCTATTCTGCTGGTAAAACCCCGATTTCCTATCTCCCTCTTGGAGAAGCGGTCAGCGGCATCGTTATGGGCGGCCTTATCCCCTTGGCGTGCTACCAGGTTCTCACCGGGTTGCTCACTCCCCTAGCTGTGCTTTGGGCGGTCCCGGAAATCCTTGGCATCGGCTTGATCATGTTCACCAACAACACGTGCGATATCGAGAAAGACGCCGTAGCCCATCGCCGTACGCTATCCGTGCTGCTGAATCGCGAAAAAGCCCGCAGGTTGTACCACGCGATTACGTGGTTATGGCTCATCGCAATTATCCTAATCGTCGGCATCTTCTTCACGCGGGGCCTCATCATACTCCCCTTCTTGCTGCTTTCGACCTATCCGCTTCTCAAAGCTTTGCGAAACAATCCTTTAGCGCCGCAAAGCCGACAAGCGGCCATGTCGCAGATTTGCTCGGTGAATATCGCCTTAGGTGCTTGGTATGCCGCTGCGATTCTGGCGAGCAATTCTGTTATCGTATGTTAGAGAGGTTTACCGGACTGTAAAGAGACGAGGTTTGCTCAATGGGATTGCTTCAAATCTTTTTCGCCGTCATCTTCGGATGTGTTTCGCTGCTTGTGGCTTTTCAGCTGATGAATGGAAAATGCCTTCAGTTGGTCTACAAATATGACGAAAGCGCAAATTACCAAAAACAGCAACAAGAAGCAAAGGCTACGGAAATCGCCAAATTGGCAAGTGCCGTTACCTTCGCCTTCTTCGCCACTGATGCCAGCTTGCTCTTCTACGAACTCGGACGAACCATGGGCGTCCCTGATTTGGCTTCGATCTTCTCTCTTGTTTGCGATGTGGCCATGGTGGCGTTTCTGATCACCGTGGTTCGACTGTACGTGAAGCTTGTTGGTTCGAAAGACCCCAAAGCTAAGTTCAAAAGCAGCAATGTTCGTGTAACCGTTTTCGTTTTGGTACAATGCGTGCTCCTCAGCCTGATGGCGGTTGTATTCTAAACCATTGATGCCTGGCGTTCATAAACGCCAGGCATCAATCTTTCGAGCTAAGACGTTTGCAGCCATTGGATAGATCGCGCAAAGGTACCGTCAAGGTTCTTTCGCACATTTGCCGAGTTTAAGTGGGGCAACCGGCGTTATCGCCAGGCAATTTGTACAGGATCGCCAAACAGCTCAGGCAATCGCGCTACATCGAACGTAGCCAGCAGCTGTTCAGGGGTTGCAGGATCGCACGTTGGAGCAAGTCCACATATGCCTGCGATATGTCCTATAATCGCTGCCGGAGTCTTGAACCTTGCGAGCAGCTCTTCGATACCGGCATCATGATCACGCTTCGAAAGCCGGCGATTCTTCTCCGCAACTAATAAAGGGATATGCGCATAACGAGGATGATCAAGCCCGAGCAGCTCCTGCAAGTACAACTGCTGAGGAGTAGAGCAAAGCAAATCAACGCCTCTCACGATGCTTGTAACGCCCTGAGCCGCATCGTCCACGACCACGGCAAGCTGGTATGCGAATGCCTGATCGGAACGACGAATAAGGAAATCTCCGCAATCATGCGCCAAGTTCTGCTCATAGCGCCCCTGCACCATATCCTCGAAGGAGTATGCGGCATCCGGTACACGTAAGCGCTGTGCTGGGGCCCTGCGCATGCTTTTTTCGGCAATCTGTTCCGCAGTCAATCCGCGACAAGTGCCAGGATAGACGAATTTCTCCCCCCTATGGGGAGCAGATGCCGCGTGCAGGTCAGCACGCGTGCAGAAGCACGGGTACACCAGACCTCTGCGCTCCAAAGCGCTAAACGCCTCGAGATAGGCCTCATCCCTATCATGTTGAAAGAACGGGCCGTGATCCCAGGTAAGGCCTAACAACTCGAAATCTCGTTGCACAGCGCTGATATATTCCGCTTTGGAGCGGTCACGATCCAGATCCTCGATACGCAGAACGATCGTTCCGCCCTGGGACTTAGCAACCAGCCAAGCCGAAAGAGCAGCATAAATATTCCCGGCATGCATCCGACCTGTCGGAGATGGAGCGAACCGCCCCACCACGGGACGGTTCGCATTCGGTTCGAAATAATGTGACTGCGACATCATTTACTTGCGCAGGTCCTGAACATGCTTGGTTTTACCGAACGAGCGCTCGATACCGCCAGGCTCGACAAGCTTTACCTTCGAAGCCACAAGCAGAACGTTCTTAAGTTCCTTCTCGATATGCTTGCGGAACTTGTCCATTTCCTCGAAGGAGTCGCTGAACGCCTCAGGCTTCAGCTCCACGTGCACGACCATGCGATCCAGACCCGTTTCATTATCGACGACGATGCGATAATGCGGGGTCACGCCGTCAATGCCCGAAAGCACGTCTTCCACTTGGCTGGGGAACACGTTCGTCCCGCGAATGATGAGCATATCATCACAGCGCGAACGGACCTTCTGCATCCTTGCAGACGTGCGGCCACACCTGCAGGGCTCCGTAACCACGCGCGTCAAGTCATGCGTGCGATAGCGCAGAACCGGAATTGCCTGCTTGTCAAGCGGGGTAAGAACAAGCTCTCCCATCTCACCATCGGCAACAGGTTCGCCGGTTTCGGGGTCAACCACTTCCCACAGGAAATGATCCTCGGCGATGTGTTGCATATCGCGTTCAGCAAGGCACTCGCCCGACACGCCAGGTCCCATAACTTCGGTCAAGCCGTAATTATCCGTGCAAACGATATGCATACGGGATTCGATTTCGGCCTTGAGACCCGGAGGGCACGGCTCTCCACCGAACAAACCGACGCGTAGCGTGGAGGTCTCCCAGTCGTAGCCCATCTTCTCGCCGACTTCGCAGATATGCATGGCGTAAGAAGGCGTAGCCACCAGCACCGTCGTACCATAATCCTGGATCATCTGGATTTGGCGCTCAGTGTTGCCCGAGCCGGCAGGGATCATCATGCAGCCAAGACGCTGCAGGCCGTAATGCAAGCCGAAACCGCCGGTGAACATGCCGTACCCGAACGCCATCTGCACGCGATCGGTAGGCACGACGCCCGCCATCTGCACCAATCGCATGATGCAATCGTTCCAAACATCCATGTCGTGGCGGTTATAGCCCACCACAATGGGCTTTCCCGTGGTGCCCGAAGACGAATGAAGCTCCACAACCTCGTCCAAAGGCACGGCAAACATGCCATAAGGGAACGTCTTGCGCAGCGCATGCTTATCGGTGAAGGGAAGCTTACGCACGTCCTCCAAGCACTTGATGTCGGAGGGCTTCACGCCCATCTCATCCATCTGGTCGCGATACCACGCGACTCGCTCATAGGTCCACTCCACCTGCGCGATCAGTTTTTCAAGCTGAATGGCACGGATGCGCTCGCGAGAGCAGCATTCCACATCGGGGTTATGAACGGGCAGCTCATTGAAGCGACCCTCAGAGGCCGCGCGAAGCGCTGCGCCCTTTTCCGTGATATCGATCATGAAACAACACCTTATCTAGCGTGCGAGGTTAGGCAATACCGGCCGTCATGTGAAGAAAATCCTTCTGATCAAGCAGCTCAACGGGCTGATCGGCCAACAGCTTCTCCGCTTGATCAAGGTCTTTGACGTACAGGCAAATATACGTGGAGATCAGCGAATAGCTGTACTGCACGTTGATGCCGCACGAGGAGAGCACCTTCAAAACACGCGCCAACTCGCCAGGCTTGTCCTCAAGACGAAGACACAGCACGGAGGTTTTCGTGGCAGCGCAGTTCATGTCATGTAACACCTGCAGCGCGCGATCGGGGTCATCGACCACGAATCGCACGATGCCGTAATCGCCGGTGTCGGATGCGCTATAGCCTCGGACGCTGACGTTTGCCTCCGTGAACGCATCAACCACACGGGACAAATGCCCCGGCTTGCTTTCGACGAACACGCTGATCTGCTGAACGCTCATTATTCGGCCCCCTTTCGGGCAAATTCATAACCGGCATCGAACGCGCGAAGGTTCGCTTCGACAGTTTTGGGAGGAACGCGCTTGGAAATGACTTCCTTCCATACCTCTTCGGAGAAATCCAGGCGCGTGGCCAGGGCCCCGAGCAGCACCACGTTCACCGATTTCGAGGTTGCCACCTGTTCGGCGATGGGGCCTGCAGGGATAAGCGAAGCACCCGCAGCCTGCAGCTTCTCGCGAGCGTTTTCAGGCATGCCGGCCTTACCGGTGAGCACGGGCAGCGGTTTGATGTCCTCGTCGGCCACCAGCAGATAGCCGCCTTCGCGAACGAAGGGCAGATTGCGCAGCGCCTCGGTGGTTTCAAAGGACACCACGCAGTCGACGCACCCGTGGTCGGCGACCATGGTTGCGACCGGCTCGGCGCCGAAACGGACGACCGTGGTAACGGCGCCGCCGCGCTGGGACATGCCGTGGATCTCAGAAACCTTCACGTCATAATTGCTGGCAAGGGCTGTGCGAGCAAGCAGGTCCGCGGCAAGGATGGTGCCCTGCCCGCCGACGCCGCACAGCAAAACGGTAGTTGCGTTGGACATGGGCTATTCCTCTTCCTTGGCCGTGGATACGATGCTCTTGAACGCGCAATACTGCTCGCATTGGCCGCAGCCGATGCACATACTGCCGTCGATGACCGCATGCCCGTCCTCGGTCTTGGCGATGGCCGGGCATCCGAGCGTGGTGCACACGCCGCACGCAGTGCACGTATCCGCAACCGCATACGTAGGCTTGCGGATGCGGTCGATGAGCACGCAGGGGCTGCGGAACACGATAACGGAAAGCTCATCGGAGCGTGTTGCCTCGCGCAGGGCAAGACGTACGGCCTTCATATCGTTGGGGTCGACAGTGCGCACATCGGGCACGCCGATGGCATGGAGCACGCCTTCCAAGTCAAGCTCGCGCGACGGACGATGCTGCAGCGTTTCGCCATTGAAGGGATTGCCCTGTCGGCCCGTCATAGCAGTGGTACGGTTGTCAAGCACGCAAACGGTCCCAGCACCCTTGTTGTACACAGTGCTGATGAGCGCCGAGAGACCGGAGTGGGCGAAGGTGGAGTCGCCGATGACGGCCACAACGGGGCGATGCTCGGTGCCTGCCCAAGCAAGCTCGAAGCCATGGGACATGGAAACGGAGGCGCCCATGTCGATGCACGTGTCCATGGCGGAAAGCGGGGGCAAGGCGCCCAGCGTGTAGCATCCGATATCGCCCGTGACGACGGCCTTGATGCGCGAGAGCTCCTTGAACACAAGACGATGCGGGCAACCAGCGCACAACGCGGGCGGGCGGCCCGGAACGTCGGCAGGCGCCTGCGCATGCGCGGGAGCCTCTCGTCCGAACGCCGCACGGATAAGGCCGGGGCTCAATTCGCCGTCGAGCGGCAAGCCGCACGGGAAATCGGCGACGCGAACGCCCAGCGCACGAACCGCGTCGGTCAAGTAGGTCGAACCTTCCTCTACGACGTACAGCGCTTCCACGCCTGCCTCGAATTCGCGCAGCGCCTGCGCGGGCAAGGGATACGTGACGCCGAGCTTGAACACCGATGCATCCGGGAGAGCCTCCACCACATGCTGGTAGGCGGCACCGGCGCACACCACGCCAACAGCAGCGCCCTTGCGCTCGATGCGGTTGAACTCGCAGGTCTCGACCCATTCGGAAAGCTGCTCGATGCGCTCAAGTTGCACCTTGCGGCGCGGCTTGGCGAACGCCGGCATCATAACCCATTTCGCAGGGTTGCTCTCATAGGGCTTAAGCTCGTGCTCGGTACGCGGACCGCGCTCGACCGGAGTCTTCGTGTGGGACACGCGCACGGAGGAGCGGATGAAGAACGGCACGTCGAAGCGCTCGGAAAGATCGAAGGCATTGCGGGTGAACGCCAAGGCCTCAGCGGAATCGGCGGGATCCATCATGGGAATATGAGCCGCCGCTGCATAGTAATGGGAGTCCTGCTCGTTTTGGGAGGAATACATGCCGGGATCGTCGGCCGCAAGCACCACATACCCGCCGCCGACACCGGTATAGGCGGCGGTGAACAGCGGATCCGCCGCAACGTTGACGCCGACGTGCTTCATGGTGGAAAGCACGCGCGCGCCGGCCGCGCTTGCGCCGACGCCCACTTCGACGGCGACCTTCTCGTTGACGCACCATTCCGCGTACACGCCGTCCATCTTCGCAAAGGTCTCAAGCGTTTCGGTGGAAGGCGTGCCCGGATAGGCCACGCCGATGCGGCAACCAGCCTCCCATGCGCCCTGGGCTATCGCCTCGTTTCCTGATAACAGTTCCATGTCGCTCCCGTCTGTGAAAACGCGCGAACGCGTTTATCCAAAACCGCGGACTCCCGCGGCGTTATTCTTCTTTGTACACCAGGCAGAACGCGCCGATTTGCACGACGTCGCCGTCAGCCAGGAGGTACGTGTCGATGCTGTTGTTGTTTACCCATACCCCGTTAAACGATGCCTCATCGGAGATCTCGTAACCCGAATCCACTGGTTCGACCGACGCGTGCGTGCGAGAGACGGTCATATCGTTGAGGAAGATGTCGCACTGCGGGCTGCGTCCGATGCTGAGCTTTTGGTCCCCCAGCTTGAACGACACGCCGGTTTGGGGCCCGCGTACCACGTGAAGCACGGCCGTGGGCTTGGTCTTCGCGGCAGCGACCAGCTGGTCCTCACCGAACTGCAGCGGTGCGAAACGCTGCGTAGAACCCTGCAGCTTGAAGCCGCAGTGCGGGCAGGCCGAATCCTCGGGACCTACCGGGTTGTTGCATACCGGGCATAGATTGGCCATGATAGCTCCTTCCTACATGCCGCTACTGCGTCGACGCGGTTTTGTCCACGATGAGCGGCGTGGTGTTCAAAAGCTGCGAGGTTGCCGTTTTGTCCTCGCCAGAGAAAACGCGCATAAACCTGTCAAAGGCGATGCCGATGCTCTCGAAGAAGTTCGGCGCGGGAACATCCTTGCAAGCCACCAAGTCTTGTGTTGCGATGACCTGGTTGCGCTGCTTGAATGTGACGGTTCCAACGACCTGACCCGCCTTCACCGAGCCGTGCAGCTCGTTGAACTCCACGGTTTGGCTGACGTTGCCGTTCAAGTCGAAGACTTCCACGGCGCATTGCGGATCGGAGAACGTTGCGGGCACTGTACGGTCTATCCAGTCATCATGCGCCACTTGAGCCACCAAGGGCACGGAGGCACCGTTCATCTGCGTGTTCTGGTCGCAATTGGCAAGCTGATAGGACTTACGGTGTTCAAATGTCCACTCTACCAGCTCGTCCGCATCGAAAAAGCGCTGGCTTTCCGATGTCGACCCCAATACGATGGCGTACAGCTCCTGCCCGTCTTTGTTGACGGCGCCCGCGAACGAAGCGCCGGCCTTCTCAGTGTAGCCCGTTTTAACGCCGATGGCATCATCGTTGATATCGAAGAAACCGTCGGTGGTTTCAAGGAACACATCGGCGGAGGACCCGCCTCGCTTCACCGTGATAGTGGTGGACCCGCCGCCGACAACCGAACGGAACGTCTGGTTGGTCATGGCATAGGCAACCACTTTCGCCTGGTCGGCAGCAGTGGAATGCAGGTTACCGTCGTATTGGTCGAAGTCGAGGCCATGCGGGTTCTCGTAAACCGTGTTCGTGCAACCGAGCTTTTGCGCAGTGGCGTTCATCTGCGCAACGAACGCCTTCACATCGGAATCGCCCGAGGCGGTGCCGCTCGACCGCAGAGCCGCGCCCACCGATTCGGCGATGGCGATGGCGGCATCGTTTCCCGACGGCACCAACAGCGCGTACAATGCCGTTTTCAGCGTCATGGTGTCGCCTTCCTGCAAGCCGGCGGAGGACTCGCCCACCGCAGCAGCATCAGCCGAAACGGTGATAGTGGAATCCAAGGACGTCAGGCCGGAGGCGACGGCGTCGAGCGCCACCACGCCCGTCATGATCTTCGTGACCGAGGCGATGCATGCGGCATCGTCGGCGTTACGCTCGAAATACACGGTGCCGTTCGTATCCACCACGATCGCGCGTTCGGCGTCGATGTTCGGGCACTGCGCGACGGCCAAGCCGCGAGCATCAACCGTTTCGCCCATGACGATGTCCGCTTTGCGCACATCGGCGTACGCATTGCCGACGCCGCCGGCGACGGGGGTGAGGGCCAGCACGAACACAAGCACGCACGCGATGGCGCGTGCGTGCTTGCTCAGCCCACTATGCAACGTAAAGCTAGTCGACAATGTACACATCCTCCGCGGAAACGGGCGCGAAGCCGGCATCGGCGAGCTTGCGCTCGATTTCCTCGTCTCCAGATACTTTCAGCACGTCGATGGCGTGCCCGCCCTCGACCGACATGCAGTAACCGTATTCCACGTTGACGTCGCACTCGTCCAAGAACTCGAGCAGCGAGGCCAACCCGCCCGGCACATCCGGGACGCGAACAGCCATGACCGGCGTGACAGCGGCTCGCCAACCGGCAAGCGTCAACTTCTCGGCGGCTTTATTCGGCGTATCGCACAGCATACGGGCCACACCGAAATCCTCGGTATCGGCCAGATACAGCGCGTGCATGTTGACGCCGGCATCCGCGACCGCACGGGTAGCTGCGGCCAGACGGCCCTTTTCGTTCTCCAAAAAAACGGTGAGCTGGGAAATCATAGCCTTTACTCCTTTCGCAGGTCGATGATGCGCTTTGCCTTGCCCTCGCTGCGCTCGATGGACTTGGGCTCGACGAGCTTGATGTCCACGGCGATCTGCAGGTTGCCCTTAAGCTCGGCGGCCAGACGCTTCTTGAGCGATTCGAGCTTGCGGATCTCGTCGAACGGGAACTCGGGCACGGTCTCAACGCGCAGCTCGACGTGGTCGAGCGGACCGCGCGTGGTGAGGATGATCTGGTACTGCGTGGCAATCTCGGGGAAGCCGGTGAGCACCTGCTCGATCTGGGACGGGAACACGTTCACGCCGCGCAGGATGAGCATGTCGTCGGAACGGCCGATGATGCGGTCGATCTTGCGATGCGTACGGCCGCAGGCGCAGGGCTCGGAGATGATGCGGGTGATGTCGCGGGTGCGGTAGCGCACGAGCGGGCAGCACTCGCGCGTGAGCGTGGTGAACACCAGTTCGCCGTATTCGCCATCAGGCACCGGTTGCAGGGTGTCGGGGTCGATGATCTCGGCGAAGAAGTGGTCCTCGGCCAGGTGCAGGCCGCTCTTCTCCTTGCACTCGAAGGCCACGCCCGGGCCCATGACTTCGGACAGGCCGTACACGTCGCAGTACTGCACGCCCAGCTTCTCGGCGATTTCGTCGCGCATGCCTTGGCTGCAGGGCTCGGCGCCGAAGATGCCGGCGCGAACCTTCAAATCGGTTGCAGGGTTGATGCCCATCTCGATGGCGGTATCGGCGATATGCAGGGCGTAGGACGGCGTGCACGCCAGCACATCGACCTGCATATCCTTGAGCATCTGGATTTGACGCTTGGTGTTGCCCGAGGAAATGGGAATGACCGCGCAGCCGGCTGTCTCGCCGCCTCTATGGGCGCCCAGGCCGCCGGTGAACAAACCGTAGCCGTAGGCGATCTGCATGGTGGCGTTCTCATCGCAATCGCAGATGGCAAGACCGCGCGCAAAGCACTCGCCCCAATGCTTCAGGTCGTTTTCCGTGCACCCGACGACCGTGGCCTGACCGGTGGTGCCGGAAGAGGCATGCAAGCGCACGACCTTTGATCGCGGCACGGCGAACAGGCCGTCGGGGTAGTTGTCGCGCATGTCCTGCTTAAGGACGAACGGGAACTTCGTGATGTCCTCGAGCGTTTTCAGGTCGCCCGGTTCGACGCCGGCGTCCTTGAAGCTCTTTTGATAGAAAGGGACATTGTCATACGCATACTGCACGCACCACTTCATGCGCTCGAGCTGCAGGTCGAGCAGCTCCTCACGTGACATCGTTTCGATTTCCGGCTGGAAGTACACCTTTCTCTTACCTTTCTTTGTGCGCGGCGCCTGGCGTGCGGTGGGCGCGTATCGCCGCTTAAATATGAAGTAACCCGCTAGCTTCGATCCGGACCCTTCAATATAACCTCGTTGATGGGATCGTACACGCTGGCGAACAGGTCTTGGCGCACGATGTTTCCGTTCACGTCCTTGACCGTACGCGTCACCTCGATGGTCGAACCGTCGGTGCCGCGCGTTTTCACATAGCTGGTGCCCGGCGCAAGGGTATCATCCACTTTGGTGGTGGTCGAATACTTCTTGCCCGCCTCCCATTGACCGGTTTCGGTGGTTACCTGATAGCCGGGATCGACTCCATACAGTGTAGCGGTTACCGACCCGACTTGGGTGGAAACCTTTACCAAAACATCGCTGGAGGTGTCGTTTCGCCACACAAGGTCAAGTTCGGGGTACGAGACGGCCGCATCGCGTCCGGCCGGATAGCTGGCGATGTAGAGCGAATGATTGTGGCGCTCGACGATCGGAAGACCGGACTCATAAACCGCATCGAACACCGTAGTGGCAACCTGGCAGATGCCGCCGCCCACTGAATCGGTGTACTCGCCATCGATGATGGCGCCCGCTCCCAGAAACCCCTTCTCCTCGTTGCAATCCCCCGTGGTCCCGTTGTACGACCACGTCTCGCCGGATTTGCAGATGGAGTTGTCGAGTATCTGAGAGACCAGCTCGATATTGTGGTTGCGGTTCTCGGTGCCTTGGCCCGTGGTATAAGTGGTGGTGAAGGTGCCGATGGGACCGACCACGCCTTTATCGACGGCCTCTTGGAAGGTGAGACGCTGAGGCATATCTTCGGCATCCACCTCGATCGCGGGAGCCTGCTGTGCCGGGGTAACGCTATCCCCTTGCCCGAACAACGCAGAAGACAACGCTTCGGCGGCATCCGACACATCGGGGAGCTTGCCTTGCCCATCGGTGGTGACGCTTACCTGGCCGGACTCATCGGTCTCGAAGCCGACGCCTGAGAGCGAATCGCCCTCAGCCTGACGGATGCCCGATGCCATGGCCGACTTGGAAAGCTGTTGGTCGATATAGGGACGCAAACGCCAGCCATCCCCCGCCTGCTCCACGCACGTGGATACCCAGGCGCCGACCTCGGAGGCAGTTGCCTGCCATGTATGACCGCCAAACTGGAAACGCGCGCCCCCGGCAAGCGCCGAGGTGACGTCCTGAGCCAGCTGAGTAGCGGCTTCGGACGATATGCGCACGGGGGTGTACTCGGTATGCGCGACGATTCGCCCATCGGAGAAACCGAGCATCGCATCACCGAGAAGGCCGGCCAGCGTTTGCCGGTTGACCTCCCAGCCATCATTGCCCTGCACCACGTAGGCCACGCCGCCGGAAACCTTCACATCGTAGTCCACACGAGCCTGCCCGATGGCCGCATCGATGCCCGAAGCAAAGTCCTCAAGCGCCCCTTCATCGAAGGAAGGGTCCACTTGGATGCGTTTGCCGAACAAACCCGCGCCCATGCGCGCGAGCACGCCGCCGTCGGAGCGCCCCACGGCAAGCGCCTGCTGGGCAAGCTGGCCGGAATCCAACGACGCCCCCAACTCCGCGCCGGTGGTCTGCCACGCCTGCTTCGAAGCCATGGCCTCGTCCACCGCCATCTGCTCGGCAAGCGCCGCATCCTGCTGGTTTTGAGCCGCAGCGGCCTCGTCGGTTTGCTGAGCCGCCTCGTCGGAAGCGAACACCGTGGCGCTAGCCTGCTGAAGCGGCTGCGCGTAGGCTTGGTCGAGCGCTTGCTCGATCTCCTGGGCGCTCAGCCCGGACACATCGATATCGCCGACCTTGACGCCGGAGTACGCGCGACCAGCATGGGAAACCCCATCGACGGCGCAAACGACGACGAGCGCGATAGCGCACACCGACACGATAAGCGCGGGCCTGCTCTTCCGCACAAGCTTGAACCAAGCGCGAAGCAAGGCGCCTACCACGCGCCCAATGGTACGTACAAGGGTGGCAAGAACGCCGAACAGCAAGGAAAGCACGCTTCCGGCAGCTGATGCAATGGCGGACCCGCCGCCAGAACGCGCTTGCCCGCGATCGCGAGCACCGGAAGGACGCGAAGAGGTGCGCTGCTGCTTGGTCCACAGATTTGGCTGCACGCCCGAACGTTCGGTCCCCGCAGAATGCATGCGACGACCCGACCGCTGAGCGGTTCGGGCCGTCGATGACGTTCTATTCCCTTGTCTTGACACACGAGGCGAACCCGCACCCGCGCAGGAGCGGCCGGATGCATGTTGATAAGATCCGCCGGAGGAGGATTGCGCGGCCGCATGTCGAGGAGATCCGTTGCTGCTCCTGGGCCTTCCGGAGTTTACGCGAGCGTAATCACCCGAACGCGTTTGCGAGCCAGGACGCGAAGCACCCCCTCGCGAAGACCTGCTATGCTGCGGAGCACTCACCTTACTCGCCCCTTCGCTTCAAGCCGACGAGCCTTCTGCATCTTGCGGTACCCGGCCAACACATAGTACAGCGTGGTGAACAGGCCAATCAGCAAGCCGGCGTACACGAACCAAATGCCCCAAGAGCATGCCTCGGAACCGAAGCCCGGCAACCAGGATGCTTCAAACCAGCCAAGCCCGCCGATGAGGGGCATGTTCAGCAACAAGCCCGCGAACCCGACGAACAAAAACGTGGTGGCCACCTTGCCGGGATAGATGACGGCGACGCGCTCGTGATAGCGCTTCAGCAGATACGCTCCCCCGACAAGGAGCATCAGATCGCGCCCCAAAACGACGAAGACGATCCAGATAGGCAAACGGCCCACGAGCATAAGGCCGATGACGCCGCAGATCATGAGGACCCTGTCCACCGCAGGGTCGAGCAGCTGTCCGAGCTTCGACACGCAGTTCGTGCGCCGCGCAAGCTGGCCGTCGATCCAATCGGTGCCAGCCGCCAGCGCGAACATGAACGTGGCGAGCAGATCGTAGCCGTTGAGCAACAGCACCATGTACACCGGCACCATGCACAACCTGATGAAGGATATAACGTTAGGAATGGTGAAGATTCGGTTAGTGACTGCTTCGGTTTTTTGAGATGACATGTGTTCCCTACCCCGTGGCCTGCAACGCAAGACGGGGCGCACGAAAGCGCCCCGCGCAAGTTTCGAATGCGATTATACTAACCTACCGCGCATCCGAAGGTTACGGTTGGGCTACCTATTCACCGGCATCTTCACGTTTAGCGGCGGCTTTGGGCTGCTCGGGGATGGTGAAGGTGTGCACGCGCTTTTGCCGCGATACGGTCTCATAGGTAGGAAGCATGGTCAGGCTGCCCTTGGGGCACTCATAGGTGCAACTGCCGCATTGGACGCAGCGGAAGTGGTCGATGGCCCAGGTACGGGCCTTCTTGTCAACCTCGATAGCACCGCAAGGGCAGCGCTTCACGCACAGGCTGCACAAGATGCAGGTGGACTCGTCGACCTCCACATGACCTTTTAAGCCCGCGGGAGGCTCGGGTTTCACCACAGGGTACAGCACGGTCTCGGGCTTTTTGAACAGCGAGCCGAACGTCATTTTTCCAAGTTTGAATCCGCTCATCGCTCTACCTTTCCGTGCAGCTGATGCAAGGGTCGATGGTAAGGATAATGTTGTTCACATCAGCCAGATCGCAGCCCTTCAGGGCGATGGTCATGCCTGCGATGTTCTGAGAAGTAGGGGTCCTGATGCGCATGCGCTCAAGATATTTAGTGCCGTTACCAGCAGCGTAGTAATACACCTCACCTCGGGGTTGCTCCAAAATGCTCGAAGCCTCAGCACCATCTTCTGGAGCTCCCTTAACAGGATTCAAGATAGGTCCATCTGGAATCTTATCGATAAGCTCGTTAACAATATCTATGGATTGAAGAACTTCATTCGCACGTACTTTTATACGAGCGTAACAATCACCTTGAGTGTCGAGAATTGGCTCAAATGAAGAGAGATTGCCATAAGCACCGATTCCCAAGCAACGAACATCGTTGTTGAAATTGCTAGCGCGAGCAAAGGGACCAACCATGCCATATTCTCGCGCATGTTCTTCGTCAATGAAGCCAACGCCAACGGTGCGATTCTTTACAGAGGAATCTTTCAGGAAAGCGTTACAAATTTCAGCGTATTCCTTCTTAAGAGAATTGAGGGTGTCTTTGATTGCTGCAAGAGTAGGCGCCTCGATATCCTTAGCAACACCACCAAGTAACGTGTATGAAAGGATGACGCGACCACCTGCAACAGTTTCAAAAATGTCAAGAATACGCTCGCGCAGACGCCAACAATGCATGAAAAGCGCCTCATAGCCGAACGCATCCGCTGCCAAGCCCATCCAAAGTAAATGGGAGTGAATTCGAGAAAGTTCATGCATGATCACACGGAGAAACTCGGCGCGTTCAGGCACTTCAACGTTCATCATGTTTTCAATGGTCTGCGCGTATCCATAGCTATGACCAAAAGCACAAATGCCGCAAATTCGCTCAGCAACATAAATGTATTGATGAATGTCCCGTGTTTCAACAAGCTTTTCAAGCCCGCGATGAACAAAACCGATCTGAGGAAGAACATCCACTACGGTTTCATCTTGGACTACGAGATCAAGATGAAGCGGTTCTGGCAGCACCGGATGTTGAGGGCCAAAGGGAATTACTTGAGCTTTA
>OLVT01000208.1_pt1 | contig 70396 bp, 57 predicted proteins | sample 1673241 | NCBI WGS metagenome assembly OLVT01 (sample SAMEA3178936, study PRJEB25190) | human gut metagenome | biome: human gut; feature: human-associated habitat; material: faeces | place: Austria | collected 2013
GATGGCAAAGCGGTGGGTCTCCTCCTGGATCTGGCCGATGAGGGAGAAGATGGCCTGGTTTCCCTGGATGCCGATCTCCTTTCCCTCGGGGGTGACCAGGGCGCGGGTGCGGTGGCGGTCGTCCTTCACCATGCCGAAGGCGGGGATGTCCAGCCCCATGGTCTCCAGCACCCGGCAGGCCACCCGCACATGGTTCCCGCCGCCGTCGATGAGGAGCAGGTCGGGCCGGGCATTGAACTTCTCGTCCCCGTCCAGATACCGGCGGAAGCGCCGGGTGAGCACCTGCTCCATGGAGGCGTAGTCGTCCGGCCCGTCCAGGTCCTTCAGCTTGAAGTGGCGGTAATCCCGTTTCAGGGGGCGTCCATTCTCAAAAACCACCATGGAGGCCACGATGTCATCGGCCCCGGTGTTGGAGATGTCATAGGACTCCATCCGCCGGGGCGCCTGGGGCAGGCCCAGCATCCTCCCCAGCGCCTCCAGCAGCTTATTCTGCCGCTCCTCCCGGGTGGTGGCCCGCTCCACCTCCTCCGCCGCGTTCTGGTTGGCCAGCTTAATCAGATCCATCTTGGCCCCCCGCTGGGGGGTGACCAGCTCCACCCTGTGCCCCGCCTGCTCGGACAAAAGGCGCATCAGGGGCACCGCGTCCTCCAGCTCGCAGGGCAGGAGGATCTGCCGGGGCAGGCGGCCCCGGCCGCCGTAGTACTGCCCCACCAGGGCGGAGAGGATGTCCGCCCTGTCCTCCTCCATGGGTGTCTCGATGAGCTCCCAGTCCTTGGCCGCCAGCTCGCCCTCCACATAGTGGAGCACCACAAAGCAGCTCCGGGTGGCCTCCCCCTTGTGGAAGCCCACCACGTCGGTGTCCGCCAGGGAGCCCGCCACCACCTTCTGCCGCTTGCCCAGCAGCTCGATGGCCTTGAAGCGGTCCCGCAGCTCGGCGGCCTTCTCGAAGCGCAGCTCCTCCGCCGCCTGCTCCATCTCGGCCAACAGCTCCTCCCCCACCTCCTTGAACTGCCCCTCCAGCAGGCGCACCGCCTGGTCGATGGCCTCCCGGTAGCGGGTCTGATCCATCTCCTTCCGGCAGTAGCCGTCACACTGGCCCATGTGGTAATTCAGGCAGGGCCGCTCCTTTCCGATGTCTCGGGGGAACTTCCGGCTGCACGAGGGCAGCTTCAGGGCGACGCGCAGGGCGTCGATGATGTTCTGGGTGCTCCCCCGGCTGCCGTAGGGGCCGAAGTACCGCGCCCCGTCCTCCGCCGCCCGGTTGGCCAGGGAGAAGCGGGGGTAGGGCTCCTTCACCGTCAGGCGGATGTAGGGGTAGCCCTTGTCGTCCTTGAGCAGGATGTTGTACCGGGGCTGGTGGCGCTTGATGAGGGAGTTCTCCAGAATCAGCGCCTCAAACTCCGAGTCGGCCACAATCACGTCGAAGTGGTCAATCTGGCTCACCATGGCCCGGGTCTTCTCCGTGTGGGAGGCTAGGTTGGCGAAGTACTGGCTCACCCGGTTCTTCAGCGCCTTGGCCTTGCCCACGTAGATGACCTCGTTTTTGGCGTCCTGCATGATATACACGCCCGGCTTCAGCGGCAGGGCATGGGCTTTTTCCTTGAGTGCATCGAAAGTCATAATCGGGGCAGTATACCCTCCTCTCTGCCTGGGTCTCTCATGCCCTGCCGCTGGACGCGGCAGCGTCCCGGCGCTTCGCGCCGTCCGAGCGTTTGGCCGCAGGCCAAACCTCGCCGCAGGCGGGATTCACTCCCGCCGAGGATGTCAAATCATCCTCCGGGGGCCCCAAACGAACCCGTTCGTTTGGGGAATGGGCATGGGCTTTTTCTTTTAATTCGTCAAAGGTCATGACTCGTAGGGGCCGATGCCCACATCGGCCCGCGTCCTCCTTTCCGCCAGATTTCTCATACCCTGCCGCTGGGCGCAGCGGCGTCCCCTAGGAGCCCCAAACGCCCCTCGTGCGTTTGGGAGAATGGGCATGGGCTTTTCTTTGCGTCTATCGAAGGAGGGGCACCGTAGGGGCCGATGCCCACATCGGCCCGCCGCTCCGGCCGGGTGCAGAGAGCGGGCGGGGACAAGCCCCGCCCCTACGTCCAAGCGACGCAAGACAGCCCGCCGGAAACGAAATCCCGGATGTAGGGGCGGCAAAAACAGTTTTGGGAACAGCGGAAACTTTTGGGCGTTTTTTTCGTCTAATAGATAGCCGCGGCAAATTTAAGGTTTCCTTAAGAACTTGTCACTGCTTTGTAATGCCAAGCCCCGCGGCTTGTGGTACAATGGTAAATGCAATCCAATCGCCAATCTTTAGGGAGGAACAGACATGACCGAACAGCAGACCCCAGTGATGACCCCGCCGGCCGCGCCCCCGGCCGCCCCCACTGGGCCGATGCTTCTGTTCAGCCTGTTCTTCTATTTTTACGGAGAACCCAGGCTGATCGGCATATTGATATTTTCGATACTGATGAACTACCTGTTCGGTCTGTCCATGCGCAGTACATACAGAAAACCGCTGCTCATTTTGTGTGTTATCGCCAATCTGAGCCTGTTGGGTGTATTCAAGTATCTGAATTTCTTCATCAGTTCAGCGGACAGCCTGTTCGGACTGGGTATTCCAGTGCCGGGTATCGTCATGCCGATCGGCATTTCGTTTTACACGTTTCAGGCGCTCAGCTACGTCATTGACGTATACCGCCGAGAGGTTCCGCCGCAGCACGATCTGTTTTCGCTGGCGCTGTACGTCTCCATGTTCCCGCAGCTGATTGCAGGACCGATCGTACGCTACCACGATGTCAACGTGCAGCTTGCCGTGCGCAAGCACTCGTTTGCACAGTTCTCCGAGGGTATCAGCCGCTTTCTGTTCGGTCTCAGCAAAAAGGTACTGCTGTCCAATGTGTTCGCGCAGATTGCGGACGGCGTATTCAAATATGCACCGAACGAGCTGTCTGCCGCCGGTGCGTGGATGGGCGCGATCGGCTACACGCTGCAGATTTACTTCGATTTCTCCGGCTACTCGGATATGGCGATCGGTCTCGGCAAAATGTTCGGCTTCGAATTTCTCGAAAACTTCAACTATCCGTACATCAGCAAGTCGGTCACCGAGTTCTGGCGCCGCTGGCATATCTCGCTGTCCACCTGGTTCCGCGACTATGTGTACATTCCGCTGGGCGGCAACCGATGCTCGCCCGCACGGCACATTTTCAATCTGCTCGCCGTATGGACGCTGACCGGCTTCTGGCACGGTGCTAACTGGACATTTATGGCGTGGGGTCTGTACTTTGGCGTGCTGCTCATTCTGGAAAAGAAATTCCTCGCCGGATGGATTACGCGCCTGCCGTCCGTGCTGCAGCACCTCTACGCGCTGTTTTTCATCGTCATCGGCTGGGTGTTCTTCCGCAGCGATTCGATGGGACTGGCGGTGCAGTACCTCGGCAGTATGTTCACTTCGACGGTGCCGCTCAATCGGTTCGTAATCGAATATCTGCTGCGGTTCTGGCCGTACCTGCTGTTCGGTGTTGTACTGTCTGCGCCGGTGTTCCCGCGTCTCAAGTCCACCCGTATATGGCGTGTACTGGAGTTTCCGGTGCTGGCTGTCTTGTTCACGCTGTGCCTGATGCGCCTGCTCGCCAGCAGCTATAACCCGTTTATCTACTTCCGTTTCTGAGGAGGCTGAGACCATGAAAAACGCGAAGCATATTGTCAAAACCGTGCTGTTCTGCGGTACGCTGGCCGCTTTTTCGGCTGCCAGTGTATTCAGCCCGAAGGAAAAAGGCTCGTTTTACGAAAACCGCAGGCTGGCGGTCTTTCCGGTGCCGAGCGTCGAGACCGTGCTGGACGGCACGTTTTTCTCCGATGTAGAGACCTATATCAGCGACCACTTTGCCTGCCGTGTTCCGCTGCTGCGGCTGAACGTCCACAAGGAGCTTGCGCTGTACAATCCGGTCGTCAGCAACACGGTTATCGCAGGCGATACGCTGCTGCCCTATCACGGCAAGCCGCGCACCGATTATGACCATGAAAATATGCAGACCGTACTGGATGCGCTCTCGCAGGTGAGCGCGGCGTGTGAGACTGTCGGTGCAAAGTTCGTCTATTTGTCCATTCCCGAGCAGAGCAGTGCTTTGCGGTACAAATATCCGTCGTACCTCACGTCCGGCACCTATATGGATGATTCCATGCGCACGGACTTCCTCGCTAGACTGGATGTGCGCGGCATTGACTGCCTGAACATGGCTAAATATCTCTGCACCGATCCGGAGAAATATTACAGCAAAACCGATCATCACTACAATTTTTACGGCGCGTATGAGACCTATCTGCGCACCATGGAGCACCTGCTGGCGCTCGGCATAGACGCACCTGTCACCACCGATGTGACCATCGAGCCAATCGAGCGACCGTTTCTCGGCTCCCGCTCCCGCAAGCTGCTCGGTGAGTACCCTACGAATGACAAGCTGTACCGCTTCACGCTCGGCACGCCCGTTCCCTTTACGCGAGAAGATAACGGCAAGCCGGTTGAGAGCACGGTAGTCAACGAAAATTTCAACAACGTGTACGATTACTACATGGGCGGCGACATTGGCGAAACCATTATCAAGACAAACCGTCCCAGCCTGCCGCGTGTGCTCGTCGTCGGCGATTCGTTCACCAACCCCTTGGAGGGCATCCTGTATACCTCGTGCGACGAAATGCGCAGCTTGGATTACCGCCACTATGACGGCGAGAATATTCTTGATTATATCGCTGATTATCAACCTGATGTCGTGCTGTATGTCCGCGATGATCTGACCTGCATCACCACCGAAGGCAACGGCACGATGGGACTTGCGGAATAAAAAAGACACCCCTCGGGGCACCCTCCATAAGGAAGATGCCCCAAGGCGGCTTTTGCAACTCAATTTAACATTTTCCGAAGCGGTGTAGCCTTATGGGTTACGCCGTTTCTGTTTTCTTACGCTCCGCAATAGATTTCTGGAACGATTCTTCCATTTCTTCCGGTGTCAGTTCGTCGAGAATCCCGACGCCGCTGTAATGAATGTCTACAATCTGGATACGCTTGCCGTCAAGATATTTCGGCGCGTAAACTACGATCTTTTCCACAAACTCGTGAATCAGTTCCGGTGTCAACACCTTCAGCTCGGTGATTTTCTTAACTTTTCGGATAAACTGCTGCAAATTCACTGTCTTATCCGTTTCGGTTTCCAGATATGCCTGCATCTCCGGAACGGCAGCTTTTAACATTTGCTGTTCTGCTTCATAGGACGTGGACAAGGTCATATAGCGCTCATCAGACAGTTTTCCGCTGGCGTTATCCTCGTAAATTTTCTGAATCAGAGTGTCCATCTCAGCAATGCGCTTGTGCGCTTTTTCCAGTTCCCGACGTTTTGCCGCGAGCTGCTTTTTCTTATCCTCTGTGTAGCAGGCCATCTGTTTGCGGGCAAATTCTTTCTCGAATACCTGCACATTCAGCATAATACGCTGCATACTTTCTAAAACAAGCTGTTCCACAACTTTTTCACGGATGTAATGTGCAGAACAAATATCAGAATTCTTGCGGTATGAAGAACAGAAGAAGTATGCCTGCTCACGTTTGCTGTTGTTGGAAAAACTGTAATACAGCTTTTCTCCACAATCAGCACAGTACAGCAATCCCGAAAACGGGCTGACAATACCGCTTTTCGTCGGCCTGCGGCGGTGCTTGCGAAGCTCCTGCACTAAGTCGAAGACCGCTCGATCGATAATGGCTGGATGCGTATCCTTAAAAATCTTCCAATCCTCAGGTGGGCGCTCGATTTTCTTTTTGTTCTTGAAGGACTTTCTGGTGCTACGGAAATTGACCGTATCACCGCAGTATTCCTGCTTGCTGAGAATATCCGCCACGGTAGCCGAACACCAGTTGTATGGTACAGCGGGCGGTTTGCTGCAATTTCTGCCGATGCTGAGCCAGTGCTCGGTCGGCGTCGATACTTTGGCTGCTTTTAAGCGTTTTGCGATTTGCGTGGGACCCAATCCGTCTACGCACCAGGCAAAGATTTGCCGAACGATTTTCGCGGCGTCTTCGTCCACAATCCAGCTGTTTTTGTCCTTCGGGTCTTTGAGGTAGCCGAAAGGCGGATTAGTGGTCAGCGGTGCGCCGGACATTCCCTTGCTTTTGAACACATTCCGCACTTTTTGACTGGTATTCTGCGCGTGCCACTCGTTGAACAGGTCCTGCATCGGAACAATCTGACTGATACCCTTGGCTGTGTCAATATTATCCATGATGGCAATATAGCGAACGCCGAGATTGTCGAACCCTTCTTCCAAAAGCTGTCCTACGATAAGCCGATTTCGCCCCAAACGAGAATGATCTTTCACGATTAAGGTGCCGATAAGTCCCTTTTCTGCCAGTTCCATGATTTCTGTAAACGCAGGTCGTGCAAAGGTCGTGCCCGACCAGCCATCGTCAATGAACACGCGAGTGTTCTTGGAGCCGTTCTCCTGTGCATATTTTTCGAGGATGGCCTGCTGATTTTTGATACTTCCTGACATACCGTCCTGCTCATCATCGCGGGACAGGCGGCAGTACAGGGCTGTGATTTTATCCGGTTGCTTTGTCATGATACTCCTTTCCCAGCCGGATATGATTGAACCTGTAGGTAAGCATAGTCTATCATATTCGGCTGCAAACTTCAACGCTTTAATACGCTGATTCCACATTTCTGCGCTGTCTTTGCTCAAAATAATCCGCTGTACTTTTTCGACGATGTTCTCCTTTGCCTCATCATCAAAGAATGCTCTTACTGTGTATGTCGTGCCGTTGATCTCTTTGAGAAAATGCAGCGGCTGGACGTAGGTGGTTCTGCGAAACCACGCAATGCGATCTTCTTGAGGCAGTGCCGCGAGGTCGTTTGTTATGAGGTCAAGCTGAGTATGAATCTCGCGAATCAGATTTTCTGCCATTTGCGTTACACTCCTCTTCGGCTGGTTGATGGTTTAAAAAGGGAGAAGCTTCTCAATAATCAACTACAACCCTTGACCTCAAAAACTGATAAAAAACTTTTAGAAATCTTTTGTGAACGCCAATCCGAGTGGTAAAAACCGAAGCACACAGTCGAATTTCAGGCTGCGCACTCCGGTTTATTTTTGATGGTGCCAATATTGAGTTTTTTGCGCGGGAGATATCGTAACAAGCAACGGATTTGATTGTTCAAATCCAGCTCGACAGGGAATTTCCCTGTGACCCTTTCTCAAACATTTTGGATGAAAGTAATAAATTTCCCATCTCATACTTTAGAACGATTTACATTTTGCAAAAATGCGGATAAAATTATTATGGATTAGTATGAAGTGAAAAACTTATGATGAGGGGCGCGCCCCTCATCCCGTGGGTCCCCACGGGATGATACCGCTCTGTAACCTGTGGACTTTGCCCGCTGTGGTCAGGCGGGCATGAACAAAACCTGACCACCATACAAAGGAAGACATACCATGAAAAAACGCATCGGACGCGTGCCGATGTGGTGCTTGAATTTCCGGTTGTTCAGTTCTTCGAGCTTTTCAGCAACAGCTTCGTTGAGTTCGCGCAACGAGAAGAACTTCATATCCCGCAGTGCTGCAATAATCCAGGTTTCCACCATACGAACAGACGCTTCCGCAGCGCTTTTGTCCTGCGGCTTGCGGACACGGGCCGGTACGATTGCGGTACCGTAATACCCGGCAAGTTCCTGGTAACTGCGATTCAGTACGGTTTCATAACGGGTGTTAGACGTTGTTGCAGTCTTGCAGCTGTCCGGGACGAGTAGCCTTGCCGCGCCGCCGAAATAGTTGAACGCATGAACATGACAGTTCATCCAGTTCTCTGTTTTCATGTCGTCGCAGGCCTCTGCATAGACATAACAGCTGCACGGGAGCACCGCCACGAACAGATAAGCCGCACTCTGTGCGCTAGTAACCGAGTCATATACCGGGACAGTATCTCCGGCCCAGTCAACCTGGATTGCATCTCCCGGTTTATGCTGAATGCGCATGGTTGCCTTGGTAATGCGAGCCCATTTGCGGTATTTGTCACCGAACTGTGTACTCATGTACGGCGTGCGGCCGCCTTCATAACATTTGCGGCAGTATTCTTCCCAAAGAAGAGTCAGCGTAACGCCGGGCTTTGCGAGCTCACGGTGGATATACGGATAATCCGGTTCAACGTAAGTGCTGATTTTCTGGTACTTGTCTGGGAAAAGAATTCGTTCCAGCTCGGCGTTAGTAATGTCCTTGTCAAGGGGCCAGTGGATATTGTGTTTAGCCGCTTCCTTCAGCACAGCGCGAACTGTGTGATCTGAGCAATGAATCGCGCTGCAAACATCACGCTGGACATGTTTCAAGGCTGAAAGCCTTAAGATTTCACGATAATTAACCATTTTAGTCCTCCAATATATGATTTGTCACATGCTGATTGCACATGTGTTAAGTCATTATATCGTGAATTCAAAAGGTTGTCGCTGCGTTCCGGCGAAGTGTCGCTATTTCTCCGGCAAGATGTCGCTGAAAGTCCGTGCAGGTGTCGCTATATAGGCGGCTTATGCAGGTAAATCAATCACATAGGAGGATTACACAATGGACGAGTATATCTATGACGAGAAAATAGGTTTTGGTACGAATTGCAGGGTGAATATTATTTACCCTTCCTGAGACTGCCGGAAAAATCGTCAATTCCGAACTGATTTACAACGAAACGAACCCGGAGTACAGGCCGCAAACGGCAGTCTGTACTCCGGGTTCTCTTTAATATTCAGCCTGTTGGCAGGCTCGGCTCGTGCGTCAGTTCAGAACGTCGGACCACATGGAAAGCAGGGTGTCGCGGGAGACAACCGTGATTTCATCCGGTACAGGGTCATCGTCGTAACGCTGGGTAGCGTAGCAGTCGGTGGGATAAGTGTTAGCTTCTGTATTAGAAAATGCAATATTGTATGTGAAAGATTTACAATAATCGCCGGTAGTTATAGCCTGCAGCTTACCAGCATTTGCGTTGTTCGAGCAAGTAAAGTTGGAATAGGTGCCCGAAACAATACCATTAGCTTGTGCATTAGCGCTGTCACCACAGGCTTCAACATAGATGGAACCAAGATTCAGGCAGTGTGTAATGCTGCTGCCGGATACCATAGAAGCGGCAATACCAGATGCGGTGACACTGCCTTCTTTGTGAATTGCTGTGATGTCGGCCATATTGACACAGTTGAGAATCGTGCCGTAATTCAATCCAACAAAAGAACCTACGCTGCAGCCGACACCGCCCATATCAAAACGTGAATATGCAATATCCATCTTGATTTTGCCGGAACGGATAACACAATTTTGAATGGTTCCTTCGTTCTTGCGAATCATGCCTCTTTCATAAAAACCGGCATCATAGGTAAAGTTTACGGAAGCAAAATTAACATTCTTAATTACAGCATTCTCTTTCAGATACTCAATCCATCCGCCGTTATCATCGTCATAGCAGGCGATAGGATTGGTAATGGTATGTCCGTTGCCGTCAAGAATACCGGAATAGCTGTAATAACCCTTAACATTCTTCACATCTGCCATCAGTAGGATATTGCGGCTCTTTTCCAGTGCCTTGGTAAGCTGTTCGCCGTTGTAAATACGCGTCCAGCCGTCACTGTCTGCATCAGGCAGATCGGGCGAAGTGGTAATGTCGGGCGTTGTCGGTTTGCTCGGGTCAGTCGGAATAACCGTAATCTCTCGCTGCTTGACATAGACGCTCGTCGGCTTGGAATGCTGAACCGCCATAACCGTTACAGATGCCTGCCCGTAGCCGGTCGGACTGATCTTCACGCGATAGTTCTGTGCGTCCTCCAGACCGGAAATCAGGAAATAATCGTTCGTGAAGGACTTGTTTGTGATGACCTGCGTTTCCGAACCGTCACTGTTGACACGGTACAGGGAATAGCTGCCGCCTCGAACCGTGCCGAGATTGGGTTCCAGCTGAATCTGAATATAGGCCGAGGTGTCGATAATCGATTCCGGTTTGAGGAAGATGATATCGGCGTTGCCATAGACAACCATATTAGGACGGCAATCGTTTCGTAATCTTGGGGTGCCAGACGGCTCGTTTTCTGTTTTCTGGCGGGCACGGGAAACGGCGAGCGTGTAATTGGCACCGATTGTTTTATTTTCATCACACATGTAGTTGAAAATACCATTGAGGACCCATTCGTCATAAAGGAGCCATGTCTCGCCACTATAACCAGTAATGCAGCCTGCACCGGCTTCACTCAGGTCATAAGAAAGGGACTTGGAACCGCTCATACCGTAGCAGGTACCGAGATGTACCCACTTTGCAGACAGCTTGTTGCCGGTGTCACGAGAATAATGTGCAGGGAAGAAGCTGCTGCGAATCATAAACTGTGTACCGCTGGAATTGAATGTGCCATAAAGGCAGACGTTGCCGTCCTTGACATCGGTAGAATAGGTTTTGACGTACTTCTCGAGTGTTGCCTTTTCTTCCAGACAAATAAACGGTTCATCGTTATACAGTGCTCCGTGCATGTTAAAGTACAGCACATCATACGATGCCAGACCGCGCTGCAGATTTGCTACAGTAATGCCAGTCTGTATTGTTGTAGTCAGACCGCTGTTCTCGGCACACTGCTTAAAGTAGGAAGAACGATAATGGAAATCCTTTGCAATGTCGCTCGAAGCACTGCTTGCGTAAGATTCAAGCACGAGTGCTTTACCGGAAGTGACCGTAGTGGTGCGAGATACAGCACCGACCACATCAGTCGCATACGTGCTTGCCGAAGCCGTCAGCGCAGAATTTACACTGGATGCGTCACCGTTTGCAACCTCGTCAAGATCGTACAGCAGATAGTAGGCTTCCAGACCGTCAATCCAGTATTGAATAACGCCGCTATCCCGATCCACATCGCAATAGTCGATCGTGCCGTTCTCCTCCTGCTGTTCAAAGTAGGAGATGGCCTGCTCGGCGAGGTTCTTCTTCTGCGAGTCGGATGCGTTCTCATACTGGCTTGACAGGCTTTTCAGCGTGCTCGACTGCGTGATCTTGTCCATCTGCTCGTAGGCCGCTTCCGGATCGGGTTCTTCGTTGTCGATATCATCATGGCTCAGCTGATCGAGGAACTTACACATGATGCAGGCAACTTCCGCTCGAGTGGCGCAGCCCTGTGGGTCGAAACGATAACCGAAACCGGACGGCTTGCCACTGACGATAGAGGCGCGCTGCATTTTCTCGACTGCCTCGCGTGCATAGGGAGCAATACTGCTGCTGTCGCGGAACGAGATGGCAGGCGCTTCACCATCGCTGCCGAGCGCCGCGCCGGATGCGGTGAGATAGCGGTTCAGTATGGTTACCATCTGCTCTCGCGTAACGCTGTCGTTCGGAGAAAAACGGATAGCGCTTGTACCGGTAACAATGCTGTTCTCCGATGCCCATGCAACCGCATCGCTGTACCAGCTGCCGCGCGGTACATCGATGAAGTTCGCGCTGCGTTCCGCCTCGCCGCCATCCATACGGTAAAGGACGGTTACAAACATTGCGCGCGTCATTGCAGACTCGGGTTCGAAACGGTTTGGTGCGGTGCCGTTAAACAGACCCATATCCACCGCATCTTCAATGTACGAGCGTGCCCAGTGTGATGTAACATCACCAAAGTAGGCAGCCTGTGCCTGGATTCCGAGTGGTAGCAGCGTCAGGCACATGGCGATGCTGAGCAGACAACTGAGTATCCTCTTTTTCATTCTGATTTGCCTCCTTTATCTTTGCCGCAATAAGTGGATATCCTCCTTCTGCCTTCATCATAGCACATGGATTTCCATCTTGCAACAAGGAATCGGCCGTTCGTTCCGCTTCACCACGCAAGACCTCCTGCGAGCGCTTTGTGCTTTCTTTTCCGCCGCATTACCGGCTTGACAGCTCATCAATACAGGTATATATTTACTTATATACAGTACGGTCTGTATCGGTATGTTGTCGAATGGAATGATGTCAGGAGGTAACAGAATGAACAGTAAGAAGGAATATCAGAGCGAAGAGCAGCACGAACCTATGTTTGAGATGCCGGAATGCGAATTTTTCTCTTTGACCTGCGGCAGCTGTATGTACTATGAGCAGTACGGCTTCGGCAAGGCATTCTGCAACTACCACGAGCGCGACACCAGCAGTTCGGATACGGCCTGCGGTTACTACAAGTAAGCGACGGTGATACCGTCCCGGCACAGGGCAGCATCCAGGCGAGGTGCTGCCCTGTCTGTTTCACTGATGCAAGGAGAGGATGCGGATGTATATCTCACCAAAGGTCTTAACTGAGATCATGGATACGATCGGCAGGCAGAAGCCGGAATGCGGCGGCATCCTTGCGGCAGATCAAAACGGCGGGATTGCGGACTACTATTTTGATGCAGATGCAGGTGTCGGCAATGCCACCTATATTCCCAGCCGACTGCCCATACAGGACTTTGTGCGGAAGCACTGGAGCGGTCCGGCGCTGCGGTTCTGCGGCGTAGTGCACAGTCATCCGCCGTGCAGTCCTTGTGTCCCTTCCAACGTGGACATACAGATGGCGTGCAGAATCATGCGGGCCAACAGGATGGAGCGGTTATATCTCCTGATAGTGCAGGGGGAGAAATGCAGACTGTTCTGTGTTGCGGCCCACGGTAAGGATGAGCTGTCTTCCTGCATCGAGGAGAAAATAGAGACCTGATCGGATGACCGCATCTTCAGCTTGCCGGCTTGTCCGGCATCAGGTGACTTTTATGCTGCCGAAAACAGCTGAACTTTTTCTGCTTATAATAGTAGAAGCTCCCGGAAATATTCCGGGAGTTTTAATTTTGTTTGAAGGAGGCAATCCTGTAAGGGTCACAGGGATTTTCCCCTGTCAAGCTGGATTTGCCCCATCAAATCCGTTGCTTGTTAGACCGATACCGCAATATTTCCATACAAACAGAACCCGGAGTACAGACCTAAAAGGCAGTCTGCACTCCGGGTCCTGTTTAGTTGTAGATCAGTTCGGATTCAACGATTTCTCCGGCGCGGTTCTGGATACTGTTCATGCGGCGCACCCATTCCATCTGGTCACTTGCTTTGAGCGTTTCAGTGACGCCCTCGGCTGCTGCCATCTGACTTACCAGCTGAGAGAACAATTCTTCCGCTTGATGATCTATATCGGCAAGGTATCTGTTCAGCTTGCCGCTTGTCAGCAGACGAGTATAGGCAATTTTGCGATGCTCTTTCAGATACCGGCGGTGATGCTGTCCCCATACACCAATGTGCACCTCGACTTCCTCCGGCAGCTTCAGACAGGGCAGATAATAGTCACCCTGCAATTCGTACCAAAGTCCATTCTTTTCATCATAAATGTACTTGTCCATCGTGTAATCCTCCTATGTGATTGATTTACCTGCATTCAATCATTCCGGCTGATTACAAAAACCAAAGGAGAAACGTCTTTACGAAGTTTCTCCTTCGGGGTGTCTTTTTCAGGTAGGCATGCGGTGTAATTGAGAATGAAAAATTCTTCTCTGGCTTTTACTTCAATTACTGCCAATCAAGCGGCTTCGGCCGCTCAAATGTAGTTGTTGGCTCACAGAAGACGTGCTCATGTGCACTCTTGAGGATGCACTCCATCACCTCAAGCGAATGCAGCGCCATCTCGCCGGAGGCACGCGGCTTGCGGCCCTCCTCGAGCGCGTAGACGAGATCCACCAGACCGATACCGCGCGGGTTCTCGGCGTGGCTGACCGAATTGTACGGATGGCTGTTCGGCACGACCGGCCACGGCGCGTTTACGTTCTCCGGACGGCGTTCGGCATCCGCCCAGCGGTACTGGTCGGGCGTGCGCATGAGCGTATCGCCGCCGAACAGGTTGGGACCGGAAATCGGATCCTTTTCATCAATGAGCACCGTGCCCTCGGTACCGTAAATCTCCATGCGCGGCAGCTCGGAATCCCAGACGTCAAAACTGCAGGTCAGCGTCACCTGTGCCCCGCACACAAACTCGAGAATCGCGTTGATATGAGTATCCACGTCCACCGGCAGCACCTGTCCCTTGCTCGGGCCGGACGGCACAGTTCGCGTCTCCCCTGCCTTGGTGGCCATTGCGCAGACGCGCTTTACCGGGCCGAGCAGGCTGAGCAGCGCGGTGACGTAGTACGGCCCCATATCGTACAGCGGACCCGCACCCGGCTGATAGAAGAATGCCGGAGCCGGATGATGGAACTCGTGCCCATGACCGACAAACCACGCGCCGCCGCCCGTGATGCGGCCCAGTCTGCCGCTGTCGATCAGCTCGCGGATGTTCTGCAAGCGGCCGCCGAGGAAGGTGTCCGGCGCACAGCCAATCAGCAGTCCCTTCTCCTTGGCAAGCGAAACAAGCTCCCTGCCCTGCTCAAACGTCATCGCCAGCGGCTTCTCCGTGTAGACATGCTTGCCTGCCTTCAAGGCTGCCAGATTATACTCATAATGTGCCTGCGGCGTTGTCAGATTGAGAATAATGTCAATATCCGGGTCAGCGATCAGCTCCATACCGGAGGCGTATGCCTTGGGAATACCGTGCTCTGCCGCCTTTCGCTGTGCCTTCTCCAGTCCGCGTGAGGCACATGCCACCACCTCGACTGCGTCATACTTTTTCAGATTGTTCAGATAAACATTGCTGATATCGCCAATGCCGATTACACCAACGCGTAATTTCTTCATCTTATGTTCCTCCCTTTGCTCTTTGACCATATTATAAAAGGAATGCGGGTGGTTGTCTTACAATATCTTGCGATTTCTTACAGGCAGGAGACAGGAGTTTCGGTTGCGGTTTATCGCTGCGCAGGAGACCACCGGCCGCCCGACAACACGGGAAATCATCGTCCGCTCCTCACTTCTGCCTCCTCATTCTTCACTTTTTACGACTTGCATGTGCGGATATGCAATATCAATGCCTTCCGCGTCATAGGTAAGCTTAATGCCCTCGAGCACGGCGCACTTGAGCGCGAATGCAGTGGCGTTATCCTTCGCCCACAGCGATGCACGCAGAACAACCGCGGAATCCGCCAGCTCAAGCACAACGACCGGCACATCGGGCACGCCGTCCTTTTTCTGCTGCTCGGTGCGAATATCGAGAAAGGCCGGCTGCTTCCGCACCTCGCGGGCGAGCAGCTCTTTGGCTTTTTTGAGATCGCTTTCGTAGGTAATCCCCACTGTCAGGAACACGCAGACCTTGCTGTCCGCATAGTCGGCGTTCTCGATGATGGCACTGTTCATCTTGCTGTTTGGGATGATGACGCGCTTGTTCTCGAACGTGCGGACCGCAGTATGGTGCAGCGTGATCTCCTCGACCGTGCCGGTGATGTCATTATCGACATAGCGCACCACATCGCCCATCTTAAACGGCTTGAATGCGAGGATCATCATGCCGCTGACCACGCTGCCGAGGGCTTCCTGTGCAGCAAGACCGGCAACCACCGCAATCACACCGCCGGTAGCCAGCAGAGTACGCACCGCACTCGACAGCACCGGAATCGCGCCTACGATGACCATGCCGCCCGCAAAGTACACCGCAGCAACCGCTATGTAGCGCACAAATCCTAAGACGGTCGCAATACTGCTGTTCGTTTTCCGGTGACGGTCAACCAGCTTTTTCATCAGCCGATTGACCAGTCCGGCCGCCGCCAGTGTCAGGAGCAGCACCGCCACAGCCAGTATTCCCGTGGAAATCAGCTTTCCCAGCGGCGATTCCATAAATTCTGTAAACCATTCAAACATCAGGGTTCCCTCTCTTTCCGGAGATAGGTTTATTATAGCGTATCTGCGGGTACGATACAATAGGAAAAGCCTCGGAGCATACATCTCCGAGGCTTTTCACACGTTCATAAATGATATCCTGTCGTTTGCCTGATGCTATCACCGCATAACCTCCACGAATGCAGGTTGCCCGGCAGGATGCTTACCCTTCCGGATAAAACTCCACCGACGGTTCGGTCAGATGCTCATACATACGCACGAACGAGCTTTCCATATATGCCGAGAGAAAACCGTTCAATACGGCAGTCAGGCATAGCGCTGCCACCAGAGCTGCCGCGAACACCGCAATCGCCATGCCGGTGCTCATCACAGTCAGACCGACCGTGCCGAGCAGGATACATCCCCAGAGAACAACCGCCGTCAGGATATACCAACCGATAAAGCTGAGGTCGAACACAAACAGCTTCATCAGATTTCCGCGAAACGCCCATGAAGCCTCGCGCGTAGCCGCCCATGCGCTGCGGTTCTCGTCCTGCGCGAGCAGGAGCCAGCCAGCATTGTAGGTCTGCAGCTTAACGCGAATCGGAATCATCACCAGCAGGTACACAACCTGCAGCGCTCCCGCAATCACCTGATACTGTGCCGTATCCGAGACAGCCACAGCAACCGAAAATACGATTGCCGAATAGATGACGGTCGGCACGATTGACCAGATAATGCCGCGCAGCCACAGCGTAAACACCATGCGGATGCCCGCCCAGACACTTTTCAGCGAGGTAAACGGATACATGAGTGTACCCACCGTTACATCCTCGCCGTGTGCGAGACCGATGTAAAAGTGCATAAGGCCGAACTGCAGGGGGCCCGTGATTGCCAGCATGAGCGCAATGCACAGCCAGATGGTATTCAGTCCGCGCGAGAGCGCCGCCATCAGCTGGTAATCGTTTGCGCTGACGCCGCCTGCGATGAGCGCGAACGCTCTGCCGAACACGGAAACGTACAGGATCACCATAAGCAGCACATACGGCACGAGATACATCAGCTGGATGCCGATACACCGGCCAAGGTTTTCCATTACACGCGTCTTCTGCTCCCGCTTGAGCTGTCTGCGGGTCTCAGCTGTAAAACTGTTCATAAAATTCTCCGTTTTCTTTATTATTCACCGACGTAAACGACCTCATCCCGTTTGGAATAGGTGGAACTGTTGGCCAGTACCTCGGTCGTCTTGCCGTTTTCGGTAATCTGCTTGTAGGTCTTGGTCGAGTAGCCCGTGATGCCCGAGGTCTCCACGCGGCTGTCGCCTGCCTCCATTGAGCTGTCCGTCTTGGTAACGGTCTCCGGCTTATAGGTCTCGAGCACCTCTGTGCGGGTCGTGACCGTCTTGTCGCTCGTTTTGGTGCCGACAATAGTCATGATCATCTGACCGTCGGTCTGCTCGGCAAGAATCTTGACCGGATACGCCGTATTGTTGACGAACCGGAAATCCAGATTGCCGTAATCCACGGTTGCGTCCTCGCCGAGCGGTGTGTAGGACACGGTAAACGAATGATTATGCCGTTCGGTCACCTTCAAATCGGCACGCAGCACGGCCATGTACAGCGTCGAGGACGGCTGGCAGACACCGCCGCCGAACTCGTCAATAATCTTGCCGCCCGAGTAGGCGTGCGCCTCCTGATAACCGCGTGCGGCTGTGCGCTCGCCAACCGTGCCATTATAGGAAAACTCGTCGCCCGGATTGAGGATGGTGCCGTTGATGGCTTTAGCCGCCAGACGGATGTTGTTCGTACGCGGTGCGTTGCCCTCGTCGAGATTGGTCGCCGTGCGCGCGAGCGTATCGTGGAACAGCTTCGCCTTGAGCGTCTCTGCCGTGATAGACGGCTGGGTGATCGTCACCGGAATGGTGTAGGTCTCCTGCGAGCCGTCACCGATGATCTCCCTGGCCTTGTCGGTGTCGAACGATACGCCTGCCTTGCCGGCAATGATGGTCTTGCCGTCCTCCTTGCTGACGGTGGCATTGACCGGGTCACCGATAATGTCGGCTGCGATCTTGTCAACGTCAATCGCCGGAGCGGCTGTCACATCGGTCGAGACCTCATACGGCTCAAAGTCCATCAGGCGGATCTGATCGGTCAGCGCCTGCTCTACCGCATCCGTGTCAAACTTGACGCCCGGCTTGCCGGAATGCACAATCAGATTGCTGTCCTTCAGCTCCCAGGTCGGATTGACCGGCTCGGTCAGCGCCGTGTCCGCGATTTCGTTGAGCGTGCCGCGCAGGCTTTCCTCGTCTACGGTTGCCGCAATCTGCGCCTCTCTGTGACCGCGCATTGCGCCGATGATATCGTGCACGCGCTCGAGCGGATTGCCGGTGCGGCCTATTTCATAGGCGTTCTCGGCGGACTGGATGCCGTCCACGCTTTTCAGCACCTTATCGACCGGAATATCATAGTTGGAGTCGTAAATCGTCACCGTGACGTTCTTGCCCTCGTACAGCGGCGCACTCTGGTCCTCGATGGTGTTTGCCGCATCATCGCGGTTCATGCCGCCGACTGTAATCGGTCCGACGGTCACACCCGGAAAAACATTCGGGTAGCAGTACACATAGCCGAATGCACCGGCTGCCGCCGCAATGACAACCCCGACGGCAATCTTTACACCGATAGGAACACGACGTTTCTTCTTCGGCTGCTTCGCTTCCGTCCGGACGGCCTGCGCCGGTTTTTCCGGCTTTGGGGCCTGTTTTTTGATCAAATGCGCTCCCTTCTTCGGTTTATTTGCGCTTTTATCTGCCATGAGTATACCTCTTAACTAATCTATGTCTATGCTTGGAATTGTTTACTGATGTAACGAAAACGTCAAATGCATCGTCTCTCCCCTTTATACTGTACTTCATTTGTCTGATGTTTCCACGCCGAAGCACGCATGAAATAGAATTTGCTGTGCAAATTCCAAAAAAGAGGGAGCATATATCGCTCTTTTTTGACCTCCGGAAGGAGAAAGTTTCCGCACGGGAACTTTCGGACGACTTTGGAACGGCCTATGGTCCGTTCCTGCTTGTCGGCGAAACCACAGTTTCGCGACAGCCATTCGACAGGTACACCTTTATATTATAGCGCCCTGTATTCATGATAGCAACCACAAATTCGGATAAATTCGGTATATGCCGTCATAATCTGTCGCTTTAACTTGCTATCAGATGTATTTTCTGATATAGTATTATTAGTATACTAAAATTTTTGTGAAAAAGAGGAGTAAATGTAAGTGAAACAATTAGGACTGTTAATTCGACTGATTATCGGCATCATCGCCGGTATCCTCATCGGTATGTGCGGACAGTGGTTCGGCATCGCGGACACTGCGTTCTTCGTTACCATCATCCGCCTGCTGGCAACCTTTACCTCGCTGTTCTCAACCTTCCTGTCATTCATGATCCCGCTGATCATCCTGTCGTTCATCACGGTCGGCATGGCAGAGCTTGGCAAGAAGGCCAACCGTCTATTCGGTCTGACCCTGCTGCTGGCCTACGGCACAACCGTTATCTCCGGTCTGCTGACCTTCTTCATCGGCAAGGCCGTTCTGCCGGGACTTATTCAGCCCATCACCGGCGATGTGCTCGAGAGCAATGCCTTTGAGCCGCTGTTCACCATCACCGTTGACCCGATATTCGGCGTTATGACGGCGCTCGTGTTCGCATTCGTGCTCGGCATCGGCATGGCAAACCTCAAGGGTGATTCCCTGCTGAACGTTTTCCGTGATCTGCAGAAGATCGTTACCGGCGTACTCAGCCGCATTATCATTCCGCTGATTCCGATCCACATCGCAGGTCTGTTCGCCAACATCGCAGCCGAGGGCCGTCTGGCGGCTACCGTCAAAATGTTCGCTTCCCTGTATGCCATCATTATTGTGCTGCAGCTGCTGTACATCGTGTCTCAGTTTGGTCTGGCAAGCATTGTCTGCCGCAAGAACCACTTCAAAAGCATGAAGAACGCCGCTCCGGCGTACTTTACCGCACTCGGCACCCAGTCGTCTGCATCGACTATTCCGATTGCACTGAACTGTGCATATAATAACAACATCAACAGCGACGTTGCCGACTTTGTCGTTCCGCTGTGCGCTACCATCAACCTCAACGGTGATACCATCTGCCTCGTACTCGGCTCGATGGGTATCATGCTTGCAAGCGGCATGAACCCGACCTTTGCCATGTTTGCTCCGTTTGTATTCATGCTGGGCGTTACCATGGTTGCGGCTCCGGGTGTACCGGGCGGCGGCGTTATGTCGGCACTCGGCCTGATCACCTCGATGCTCGGCTTCACCGACCCGATGCAGCAGCTTATCATTGCCCTGCACTTCTCGCAGGACAGCTTCGGCACTGCTACCAACGTCACCGGCGACCAGGCGATTGCCCTCATCGTGGACAAGGTAGACCGTTCTGCTTCCGAAAAATAACCGAGAAGCTGTTTTCATAACCATCCCTCGGCCATAAAAACAACTTCTACTCTCCTGAAAGGCGGCGATTCCGGTAAATGGATATTCTGCTCGATATTGTGCATTCAGTTGACTACGGCGTTCTCGCGTACATCTCGGAGCACTGGCGCGGTGGTCTGTCCGACACGGTCTGGAAGGTGCTCTCCCTGCTGGGCAGCTATGGTGCTGTCTGGATTACGCTTGCCGTACTGCTGCTGTTCTTCCGGCGAACACGCCGCGCCGGCGCGGCGATGCTGATCGCGCTCGGCGTCGGTTTTCTGCTTGGCAATGTGTTCCTCAAGAACCTTGTCATGCGGCCGCGTCCGTTTGTCACCCACACCGACCTGACGGCGCTGCTCGTTCCGGAGGACCCGTGGTCGTTTCCGTCCGGGCACACGCTCAGCTCGTTTGCGGCAGCTTCGGCGCTGTACTTCTTCCACCATAAGACCGGTTTTCTGGCCTTTCTGCTGGCGGCATCCATTGCGTTTTCACGGCTGTATGCCAGCGTCCATTACCCGACCGACGTACTGACCGGTGCGGTCATCGGCGTGCTGTGCGGCATCATCGCTGCATGGCTGACCGACCGCGTTACCGACCAGTGCCACACACTCCGGCTGAGAAAGGGCAAAAAATGAATCAATACAAACGCCTTCTCGGCAATACCTTTATCTTCGCGATAGGCACGTTCAGTTCCAAGATTCTCGTTATCCTCATGCTGCGTTTCTACACCGGCATGATGACGCAGGATGAAATGGGTGTCGCCGACCTGATCATCAAGACCACCAGTATTCTGTATCCGGTGGTGTCGCTATCCATCGGACAGGCGGTCATCCGCTACGGACTTGAGCGCAAGTATTACAAGCGCAGTGTGTTTACCATTGCGCTTGTGACCGTGCTGTGCGGCTTTATTATCGCACTGCCGTTCCATCCGCTGCTGAGTCTCATCCACTATAACACCTCGGCGGGTGTTACCGGCTCACTGCTTGAGTATCAGTGGATCATCTACCTGTATGTTCTGACCTCGTGCACGCAGAATGTGTGCAGCCAGTTCATCCGCGCGCTCGGACACGTCCGCCTGTACGCGATCGACGGCATTTTCCGTACGTTCGTCACCATCATGCTGAACATCCTCTACCTGAAGGTGTTCCGTTGGAACATCCTCGGCTATGTGTTCTCCATCATCTGCTCGGACGCACTTTCCACTGTTTGCCTGTTCATTATCGCCGGTTTGTGGAAGTACGTCAAGCTCAAGCGTCTGGACACACACCTGTGGCGTGGAATGCTGGCGTACTCGCTGCCGCTCGTGCCGGATGCGATTCTCGTGTATATTATCGGCTTCTCGGATCAGGTGTTCCTCGCTTCCATGCAGGATACCGCAGTCAGCGCCATCTACTCGATCGCCTACCGTGTGCCGACACTGATCGCGCTTGTCGCGTCCATCTTTGTTGATGCATGGCAGATATCCATGGTCAACAACAACACCAAGGAGGAGCAGATCACGTTCTTCTCGAACGTCGGCAACACATACTCGTCCATCGTGTTCATCATCGCGTCCGGCGGCGTAATGTGCGCCAAGCTGGCTATGACCGTGCTTGCCGTGCCCAGCTACTATATCGGCTGGACATTCATCCCGATTCTGGCGGTCGGCGCGGGCTTCAACTGCCTGTCCAGCTTCCAGAAAAGCGTGTATCTGCTGGAAAAGAAGACGGTCGCGTCCTTCCTGTCCACGGCGTTCTCCGCGGTTATTAACATTGGTCTGAACGCCCTGCTCATCCCGCGGATGGGCGGCACGGGTGCGGCGCTGGCAACGCTCATCAGCTATGTGGCTCTGTTCCTGTACCGTGCAATCGACAGCCGTCGGTTCATGCCGGTCCGCTGGAAGGTGCCGCGCCTGACGCTGACCGTGATTTTGCTCGCCGTGCAGTCCGTACTCATGCTGCTCGAGCCGCCGCTGTGGCTCGTCTGGCAGATTGCACTGTTCGGCGAGGTTGCGGCACTCAACAGCCGCGAGATGCTGCTCAGTGTCAAAAAGCTGCTGCATCGAGCATAAGTTTATATGCAAAGGGAATGCCTACGGGGTGTTCCCTTTTTTTGCGCTCCGAAAAGGAGAACGGCAGTCGAGTTACTCTTGCGTTTGTTTCGCAACCCATTCGCAGTTCACAGATAGCGTACTGCTACACATGCGGTTTACTCTCCGCAGGCGCGGCACAAGGTAAATTGCCAGAAGGTCAAAAGAAGCCGCTCTTCACTCTGAGGATAATTCTCCATTACTCAACCGAATGGAACGAAAAAAAGACAGACGAAAAATCGTCTGTCTTTTTACGTTAGATGGAAAAATTAAGCGTTCCGTTATTGACAAGATCCTCGAGCGTGACCGAATCAACATAATTATTGATTGCGTCATACAATCCGCGCCAAAAGCTGAGCGTAATGCATTCATCTACACGAGGACAATCCACCGGCTCGTGCTCCAAACACGCCACCGGCGCAAGAGAGCCTTCGGTAATACGCAGAATATCGCCCACGGTATACTCCGAAGGATGCCGCGCCAGCTGATAGCCGCCCTGTGCGCCTCGCGTCGAGATAACAAAGCCCGCACGCGAAAGCTGCACCACGATCTGCTCCAGATACTTGGCCGAGATCTGCTGTCGCTTGGAGATATCGCGCAGCGGAATGTAGCCGCCTGCGTCATGCTGTGCCAGGTCGATCATCAGACGAAGCGCATATCTTCCTTTGGTTGAAATCTTCATAGTTACAAATTCCCCTTTTCACTAATATACCACAGGTTTACTATGAATTCAAGTCCAAACCGCTTTTTGTTTACAATTTTTTCAGAATTGCCTCAATATGCTCATTGGCCTGCTCCACTTCCCAGTGCAGCTCGGTTGCGGAAATACGCTCCGCGCCATGGCCGAGAATAATCATCTGCTCCATGCCGTCCGATGTAGCCACACGAACACGGTGCTTGCGCGACAGATCGTAGGACGCCTGCTCAATGTACATATCCGCGGTTTCGGCCTCCTTGGTGTAGACGATATGGATACCGCCGCGCTGCTCGATCGAGCCGGTGCCGCCTTTGACCTTATAGGCATCGAACACGAGAATAAGATGACACCTGCGCACGCCCTGATAATTGCTCAGCACGTTGACGAGCGCTTCGCGGGCGGCGTTGACATCACGGGCGGCAATGTCGCGCAGCTCGTCCCACGAGAAGATAATGTTGTAGCCGTCCACGAGCAGATAATCGTCCTCACGGATGCGGGTGACGTACAGCTGCTCGAGCGTCGCGGCCTTTTTACGGCTCTGCTGGAAGGCTTCAAAGCCGCGGTTTTTGACTGGACCGTAGGTGCGTTCAAACAAGGCCCGCAGTTCTGCGTCGCCGCCGAAGCCGTCTCCGCCGCCTGTGCCGGAGGAACGCACCGGACGGACTTTCTCCGGCTCTTCTTCCTTAGGTTTAAGCACGTTTGAGGTATCCGCATGCGCGTGCTCCGGCACTTCATCCCACTTGACAACATAGCCTGCACCGTGCGAACAGAACACGGAATCCGGCGTATTTTCCACATCGGCGGTCGGGTCGTAGGCGGCTGCCGAGATGACTTCCTCCGCGTTGTGGCAGGGTGCGTAGCCGTCCGGTGTGCACGACAGTCGACCGCGTCCCTTGGTGTATGCGGCAACCTCGGTCCAGTAGTTGCGCATGGTGGAGACCGGCGCCGTTCCGGTCAGAATCGAGCCGTGAGCACCCTGCTCGGGCGGCTCGAACGTGCCGTTCATTCGCTGAATGTCGGTCATGGCGCGTCCGACGCACTCGTCCGGCAGCTCCAGCCGGAAGACGTAATACGGCTCGAGCAGCAGGCTCTCGGTGCGCATCAGGCCGTTGCGGACGGCGCGGTAGGTCGCCTCGCGGAAGTCACCGCCTTCCGTGTGCTTGACGTGTGCGCGGCCTGCAAGGATGGTTATCTTCACATCCGTGATGGGTGCACCGGTCAACACGCCCAAGTGCGTTTTTTCCGCCAGATGCGTGAGGATCAATCGCTGCCAGTTCAGGTCGAGCACATCGGTCGGACACGCCGTTGACAGCTGAATGCCGCTGCCGCGCTCTGCCGGTTCAAGCAGCAGATGCACCTCGGCGTAATGCCGCAGCGGCTCGAAATGGCCGATGCCGATCACCGGCTCGTTGATGGTCTCGCGGTAGACGATACTGCCCTCGTCAAAGGTCACATCCACGCCGAAGCGTTCCGCGATAACGCTGGTGAGGATTTCCAGCTGCACCTCACCCATGAGCTGCAAATGGATTTCGCCTAATCGTTCATTCCACACCACGCGAAGCTGCGGGTCCTCCTCCTCGAGCTGGCACAGATTGCGCAGCATGACATGCGCGTCACACCCTTCCGGCAGGCACACGCGGTACCCGAGAACGGGTTCCAGAACCGGCGGCAGCGCACCGGCTTCCGCGCCGAGGCCCATGCCCGGACGGGTATGGGTGAGCCCAGTTACGGCGCACACCATGCCGCTCTCTACGCGCTCGGCCGTGCGGAATTTTTCGCCCGAGTAAATGCGGATGCCGCTCACCTTTTCCTGCCAGCCGCCGTCCTCGCCGCCCGAAAGCTGTTCGCGCACGGACAGCGCACCGCCGGTGATTTTGAGATATGACAGGCGATTGCCCTGTGCGTCACGCGCGATTTTGAACACACGCGCACCGAAGTCCGCGCCGTACTGCGGTGCAGGAAGATAGCGTTCCAGACCATCCAGCAGCGCGTCCACGCCGTCCAGTTTGAGCGCCGAGCCGAAGTAGCACGGGAACGCTTTTCGTTCCGCAACCATCTGTGCGATCTGGCTGTCATCCACCATTCCTGTCTCGAGGTACTGCTCGAGCAGACCTTCATCGCACACGGCAAGCTCCTCTGCCATTGTGTCCGTCGAAGTGAAGTCCACACAGCCGCTGTCCAGCCGCGATTTCAGCTCCTGCAGGAGTGCATTTCGGTCTGCGCCGTCCAAATCCATCTTGTTGATGAACAGAAACGTCGGGATTCCCTGCCGCGTCAGCAGCCGCCACAGCGTTTCCGTATGCGCCTGCACGCCGTCCGTGCCGCTGATGACCAGCACCGCACAGTCGAGCACCTGCAGTGTGCGCTCCATCTCCGCCGAAAAGTCAACGTGACCGGGCGTGTCCAGCAGTGTCACCTCGGTGTGCGGCAGAGAGAACTCCGCCTGCTTGGAGAAAATTGTGATGCCGCGCGCGCGCTCGAGCGCAAACGTATCGAGGAACGCATCCTGATGGTCCACGCGGCCTAATTTTTTCAGTGCACCCGCCTGATACAGCATGGCTTCCGACAGAGTGGTTTTTCCGGCATCAACGTGTGCCGTGATGCCAATACAGATATGTTTCATAGCAAAATTCGCTTTCATGTTCGAGTGATTCTAACTCCTACTATTATCGCAGGTTTTGCGTGATTCTTCAAGGCATAGCATGTATTCTTTCCCGTTATATCGTCATAAACAACAGATATTGGACAAATTTCTTGTGCAGGTTTACAATAGAACCATCAGCAAAGGCGCTGAAACCTACCGACTAAGGGGTTTCAGCACCTTTTTGTTTTCTTGTATTCCAAATCTTAACAGGAGCGATAGATATGCAGTATGAAATTTCCAACCGTATGAGCGATGTGCACGGCTCGGCCATCCGTGAGCTGTTCAAGCTGGGCACGGATCCGAACATGATTTCGTTCGGCGGTGGCAACCCGTCCGCAGAGACCTTCCCGGTGCCCGAGATTGCGGACATCATCGCAGACGTCATGAAGGACGCACCGGTCTCTGTTCTGCAGTACGGTCTGTCCGAGGGCTACACGCCGCTGCGCGATACGATGAAGGACTACCTCACCCGCACACAGGGTTTTGATTTCGAGAACAATGAGCTGTTCATCCTGTCCGGCGGTCAGCAGTGCGCCGACCTGACCACCAAGGTTCTGGTCAACGAGGGCGATATCATTCTGACCGAGGACCCGGCCTTTGTCGGCTGCTTGAACACATTCCGCTCGTATGGCGCCAAGCTGATCGGCATTCCGATGCAGCAGGACGGCATGGATACGGATGCGCTCGAGACCGCTCTCAAGGCGCACCCCGAGGCCAAGCTACTGTACACGATCCCGTCCTTCCAGAACCCGTCCGGCATCACGACCACGCTCGAAAAGCGTAAAAAGGTGTACGAACTCGCGTGCAAGTACGATATCGCCATCCTTGAGGACAATCCGTACGGCGAGCTGCGCTTCTCCGGCGAGGACGTGCCGACCATCAAGTCGATGGACACCGAAGGCCGCGTGCTGTATGCAGGCAGCTTTTCCAAGGTGATGGCTCCCGCGTTCCGTCTGGGCTTCCTCGTGTTCAACAAATCGCTCACCATGCCGCTCACCATCGCCAAGCAGACCACTGATGTACACTCTAACGTACTGTTCCAGTACGTCTGCAACGAGTACATGACCAAGTACGATTTTGCCGCGCACCTCGACAAAGCGCGTGACGTATACCGCGCAAAGTGCAATCTCATGCTCGATACCATGCGCCGCACCTTCCATCCGGCGGTCACGTTCTCGCAGCCGGAAGGCGGCCTGTTCGCCATGGCCTTCCTGCCGGACGGCATGGATTCGCAGCCGTTTGTCCGCGAGGCGATTAAGCGCGGTGTACTCTGCGTGCCCGGCTCAGCATTCCTGGCAGACGAAAAGCAGGTGTCCAACGCCTTCCGCCTCAACTATTCTACCCCGACCGATGAGCAGATCGTCAAGGGCATCGAAATTCTCGGCAAGCTCACCCACGAATGGATCAAGGAGTAATAAAAATGAAAGTTATGGCATTCAACGCCCGTCCGGACGAACGCGCGTTTTTCGATCACTTCAGTCAGTCGCTCAATATGGACCTTACGCTGCAGAAGGACACGCTGACCCTCGATAATGTTGCGCTGACCCGCGGCTACGACGGCATTTCCTGCACTTGCGACCTGCCTGCGCCGATTCTGGAAAAGCTGGCCGAGAACGGTGTCCGCTATGTGGCCCTGCGCACCATCGGCTACGATAATGTAGACCTGAAAGCTGCAGAGCGTCTCGGCATCCGCGTATCCCACGCCGGGTATTCGCCGTATGCGGTTTCCAACTACACGGTCATGCTCATGCTGATGTGCATCCGCAAGGCCGGCTACATCATGTTCCGCTCGCACACCGCAGACTACTCGCTCGGCGCATCCGGCGCAGCACGCGGCATGGAGATGCAGAACCTGACCGTCGGCGTCATCGGCACCGGCCGTATCGGCAAGGCCGTCATTCACAATCTGTCCGGCTTTGGCTGCCGCATTATCGCACATGACCCGTACCCGTCCGAAGAAATGAAGCAGATGGGCGTGGAGTACGTTTCGCTCGAATCGCTGTACGCGCAGTCCGATGTCATCACGCTGCACACCTTCCTCAACGACAGCACCTACCACATGATCAATACCGAGGCTATTCAGCAGATGAAGCCGGGTGTTGTCATCATCAACTGCGCACGCGGCGCACTGATCGACACCCGTGCTCTGATCGATGGCATTGAGTCCGGCCGTGTAGGCTCGGTCGGCGTGGACTGCTTTGAGGGTGAGGATGACGTGATCCGCGTCGATCACAATTACAACAGTCGCGTCACCAACCACGATTACATCATCCTGAAATCCTTCCAGAACACTATCGTTACCCCGCATGTTGCGTTCTTCACCGATCAGGCGGTGTTCGATATGGTTCAGTGCTCGCTCGAAAGCCTGCATCAGTTTGAACTCGGTGAAAAAGTTCCTCTCGAGGTACACGCCGCATGACCTGTCGCGAATTTACGCCATCTGTGCAAAATACCGCTCCAAATACGCAGTAAACGCGCGAATGCTCTGTGTGCGGAACCGTCCGAGCGTCTGCACATAGATATAGCGGCGGCACTGTGCGTCCTTGATGTGCAGCAGGCGCACGCCTGCGTCCTCGCAGACCTGCCGCCACTCGCCGGACGCGACCAGTGCAACACCCATGCCGCACGACAGCAGTCGGATCTGCAAAGCCGCGCTGTCGCACTCGATAGCGGCGTGCATCTCCATACCTGCTGATCGAAAAATATGCTCGGAAATCTGCCGGAACGACTGCGAATTGCTCAGCGCGATAAACGGGTCGTCAGCAAGTTCTGTCAGCGATACGCTTTCCCGATCGGCATACCGGTGTCCCTCGGGCACAGCCACGCACATCTCCTCATCGTACAGCAGGACGGCGCCTGCAGGCACCTCGTCCCGCGATACCGCGGAATCGAGCAGCAGGTCGCTGCCCTCGGGCGTGCTGCTGATGCGCAGATCCAGATTGCCGTACTCGGCGGAAAACCCCGCGAGTATCTCGCTGATACGCTCCACGCACGACAGTGCACAGATGCACAGACCGCCTGTCCGGTGCAGGCTCTCCTCAATTTCGCCGCGCGCGTCGCGCTCGGCCTCCAGTATCGTCCGTGCGTACCGCAGCAGGATATCTCCCTGCTCGGTGCGGCGCAATCCCTTTCCCGTTCGCTCGAATAACTCGGCTCCCAGCTCGCTTTCCAGATTCCGTATGGTTTTGGATACAGCGGGCTGTGCCACGTTCAGGCTCTCGGCGGCGCGCGTCATATTTTCGTATTTTGCTACGGCGGCAAACTGCCGAAGCTGGTATAATTCCATTGCGTTCCCCTCCATTCTATGAAAGTACAGGAAAATTTCCCTTATGATTACTCAAATTCTGCTTCAGCAGACGATCATCATGTTTCTTTTGATGATGCTCGGCCTGCTTCTTTCCCGCCGCGGCATGATAACCGAACAGGGCAGCCGTGATCTGTCCAACGTGCTGCTGTATGCGGTCATTCCGTGCGTTATCCTGCGCAGCTACATGTCCGAGTTCAGCATGGACAAGCTGCGTGCCATGGGCATTTCGGCCGTTATCGCGGTGATCGCGTTTGCCGCGTCCATCGGCGTGGCGTACCTCACCTGCGGTACTCGGCACCGGATTGAAAACTTTGCGGTCGCGTTCGGCAACGCCGGCTTTATCGGCATTCCGCTTGTCACAGCTGTATTCGGCGCGGAGGCGGCGTTCTACGTTGTCTCATACAGCACGCTTGTCAATCTGCTGCAGTGGACGTACGGTATTGTTATTATATCAGGCAAAAAGGAAACCATCAATCTGAAAATGGTGTTCGTCAACCCGGTTTTCATTTCCATGGTAATCGGTCTTATCCTGTTTGTGACTCAGCCGACACTGCCCTCGGTCGTCACCGGCACGATCGGCTACATTGCGGACGCCAATACTGCTCTGGCGATGATCATTCTCGGTTTCTACCTGTCTAAAGTACGCCTGCGCGATCTGTTTGCGAGTGCAAGGCTGTACGTTGTCTCTGCCGTGCGTCTGCTTGTCGTTCCGGCGGTGACGGTGCTCATCTTCCTGCTGTTTCCCTTTGCGCGCGGCGAAATCACGCTGATTACGCTGATCGCAGCGGCAACGCCGGTTGCCAGCAGCACAGCTATCTTCGCGCAGAAGTTCGATCAGGATTACCGGCAGGCGGTGTCGTATGTATGCCTGTCCACCATCCTGTCCGTGGCGACGCTGCCGCTGGTCATGCTGGTGGCAGAGCGATTTCTCTCTTAAAATTCCAGATATAAAAAGCGGCGTGAACCCTACGTTCACGCCGCTTCTTTGCGTCTATCAGGAAAGATCGTCCCTCGACAGCTTTTTAGCCAAGAATGGCCTTATGGAAGGTCTTTTTGCCCTTCTTGATCATGCACTCCTCGTTAAAGAAGTCCTTGGCCAGCTGCTGCTTGAAGTCCGCGACCTTCTCACCGTTGAGCGATACGCCGCCGCCCTGCACCAGCTTGCGCGCCTCACCGTTGGAGGACGCGAGGCCGCACTTCACGAGCAGCGTCAGCACACCGATCTGGCCGTCAGTGAAGTCCGCATCGGTCAGCGTGGTGGTCGGCATGTTGGCAGCCGCACCGCCGGAAACGAAGATCTCCTTGGCAGCGGTCTGTGCCTTTTCAGCCTCCTCCTTGCCGTGTACCAGAGCGGTCAGCTCGTATGCGAGGATTTCCTTCGCGCGGTTCAGCTGTGCGCCTTCCCAGCTGTCCATCGCCTCGATCTCCTCAAGCGGCAGGAAGGTCAGCATACGGATACACTTGAGCACGTCCGCATCGTCCACATTGCGCCAGTACTGGTAGAAATCGTAAGGAGAAGTCTTGTTCGGATCGAGCCAAACTGCGCCGGAAGCGGTCTTGCCCATCTTCTTTCCCTCAGAATTGAGCAGCAGGGTGATGGTCATGGCATGCGCGTCCTTGCCCAGCTTGCGGCGGATCAGCTCGGTGCCGCCGAGCATATTGCTCCACTGGTCGTTGCCGCCGAACTGCATGTTGCAGCCGTAGTTCTTGAACAGGTAGTAGAAGTCGTAGGACTGCATGGGCATGTAGTTGAACTCGAGGAAGCTCAGGCCCTTCTCCATGCGCTGCTTGAAGCACTCGGCGCGGAGCATGTTGTTGACCGAGAAGCACGAGCCGATGTCGCGGATGAACTCGATGTAGTTGAGGTTCATCAGCCAGTCGGCGTTGTTCACCATCTGCGCCTTGCCCTCACCGAATTCGATGAAGCGCTCCATCTGCTTCTTGAAGCAGTCGCAGTTATGCTGAATGGTCTCGACAGTCATCATCGAGCGCATATCGGTACGGCCGGACGGGTCGCCTATCATAGCGGTACCGCCGCCGATCAGCGCGATCGGCTTGTTGCCTGCCATCTGCATGCGCTTCATCAGGCAGAGCGCCATAAAGTGGCCAACATGCAGGCTGTCTGCGGTCGGGTCAAAGCCAATATAGAACGTTGCCTTGCCGTTGTTGATCATCTCGCTGATCTCTTCTTCGTTCGTTACCTGCGCGATCAGACCGCGCGCTTTCAGTTCGTCGTAAAGCTGCATTATTCTGTCTCCTGTATTTCAATTTGTTTGATTTTTATGATTAAAAGAGTCCGAATACCGTTACGGAGCACGTTCTTTTCTGCGTTCGTCCATGATTACCACGGGTTCACGCTCCCTGTCCGGCTGCGTCGAGCAGTTCCTCTGCGTTGCGGCGTGCTGCATCCGAGATTTCCTCGCCGGAGAGCAGACGTGCAATTTCGTCTACGCGGTGTGCTCTGTCCATCGGGCTGACATCGGTGTAGCTGCGGCCGTCCCGCACGGATTTGGAAATGCGCAGGTGATGGTCGCCCATGGCGGCAATCTGCGGCAGGTGCGTAACGCACAGGGTCTGCTTCTTCTGCGCGATGGCGGACAGCTTGCGGCCGATCTGCTGGGCCGCGTGGCCGGAAACGCCGGTGTCGATCTCGTCAAAAATCAGCATACCAACATCTTCGCCCGCTGTCAATACGTTTTTAAGCGCAAGCATAATTCGGCTCAGCTCGCCGCCGGAGGCCACCTTGGAGAGCGGCTTTTCCGGCTCACCCGGATTGACCGAAATCTCAAACGTCACGGTGTCGCAGCCGTGCGCGGACAGCTTGGTGCCGGTGCGGACCGCAACCCGCATTTTCACCTTATCCATGTCGAGTTCGCTCAGCTCGCGCACGATTTCGCCCTCCAGCTGCTTGGCAGCCTTGCGGCGCTGCTCGGTGAGTTCAGCGGCGATGCCCTTGGCCTCCGCGAGCATGTCGCGGTACTGCTCCCGCAGTTCTTCCCTGCGGTCGTCCGCGTTCTCGAGCGTATCCAGTTCGGCGGTTATCTTCTCAAGGTACGCGAGGATTTCCGGAATCGTGCCGCCGTATTTCTGCTTCAGACGGTAGATTTCATCCAAGCGCTGCTCGACCATCTCGCGCTCTGCCGGAGAAAAGTCCAGATTGTCCCCCTGACTTGCCACGCTGTCGCGCAGGTCTGCCGCCAGCAGACGTACTTCCTCGGCCTGCTCGGCCATGCCGTCAAAGGCGTCGGATACCTCGCGCAGGCTCTCGATGGCGCTTGCCGCCTGATCGAGCAGCTCACACGCGCCCGCAATTTCGTCATCTCCCGAGAGCGCCATACGCGCCTGCTCGAGTGCGCCCGCGATCTTGCCCGCGTGATCGAAATACGCCTTGCGCTGTGCAAGCGCTTCATCTTCATCGGGTTTAAGTGCTGCCTGCTCGATTTCCTCCTTGTGGAAGGTCAGCATGTCGATGCGCTGCAGGCGTTCCTGCTCGCCGGTCTCCAGCGCAGTAATCTCCCGCCGGAGTGTCACCAGCGCCTGATATTTCGGGCGGTATCGCTCGAGTATCTCGGCGCAGCCTGCGTAGCCGTCCAGATATTCGATGTGATGCGCTTCATCGAGCAGCTTCTGACCGTCATTCTGACCGTGAATGTCGATCAGATACGGCGCCAGCTGCCGCAGGACAGCCGCACTGGCCGGCTTCATATTCACGCGGCAGGTACTCTTGCCGTCCGCGGAAATCTGCCGCTGAACGTACAGCGTGTCCGGCTCGTCACCGGAAAGCGCAAGCTCGTCAAGCAGTTCGCGCAGAGCACGCGGCAAATCGGTGAACACCGCGCTGACAAAGCCCTTCTGCGCACCCGAGCGCACCAAATCGCGGCTGACGCGCTTGCCTAGCAGCGCACCGATCGAATCAATAACGATACTCTTGCCTGCACCTGTCTCGCCGGAAAGCACGGTCAGACCCTTATCGAGTTCGATATCTGCGCGTTCGATGACTGCTATATTTTCAATGTGGAGTAATTGCAGCATTGCCGCTTTATCCCTCGCTTACTTTAGAATATCTCTTGCCTGTTTGCAGAACTTTTGCGCGCTGTCGTTATCGCGCATAACGGCAAATACGGTATCGTCGCCGCCGAGCGTGCCGACCACATCGGGTGCGCGCATGGCATCAATCGCCATTGCCGCCGCCTGTCCCAGACCGGGCAGTGTTTTAATGACGACCATATTCTGTGCCGCATCAATATCCGTGACGCACTCACGGAAAATGTTGCGCAGACGCGTGGTGAAGCTGTCTGCCGCCCCGGCGTTCGAGGAGGTGTACTTGTACTTGCCGGTCTCCGAGGAGAGCGTCTTGATAAGCCGCAGCTCCTTGATATCGCGCGAAATGGTCGCCTGCGTGGTGTTGTAGCCAAGTGCCCGCAGATGTGCGGTAAGATCCTCCTGCGTTTCAATCTCAAACCGGTCGATGAGATCGAGGATTTTTGCCTGTCGTTGAAACTTCATCGTTCGCGTTTTCCTCTCTTATAGCAGCGTCTCTCACAGCTTCTGCTGTAAAATTCGATAAAAACTATTGCCTTTCAGACGAATCAGCCGCGTCTGCAGGTCGGAACGGGTGATAATGACCCGATCATCCGGCCGCACGGCAAAACCCTGTCCGCCATCCGCCGAGATGAACACCTCACTGCCGCCCTCACAGGCTGCGGTGATGGACACGCTGCGCTCGGGCGCAAACACGAACGACTTCGCCGCCAGCGCATGTGCACAGATGGGAATAACGGCGATGTTCTCCGCGCTCGGCTCAATGACCGGGCCGCCTGCCGACAGACCGTAGGCCGTTGAGCCGGTCGGCGTTGCCGCGATCACGCCGTCACCGTTAAAGCGGGTGACCTCCTCGTTGTCCGCCGAAATGCCGACGCGCACCACGCGGAACGCGGTGCCCTTTGCGATAACAATATCATTGAGCGCGTCGTTCTCATACACGATACGCCCGCCGCGCTGCACAGCAACATGCAGCATCATGCGGCTGTCCAGTGAAAATTCACCGGTGAACAGCTTTTCCATTTCGGGCAGCTCAGCCGGTTCCAGTTCGGTCATAAAGCCGACGTGACCGACATTGATGCCGAGCAGCGGCAGCTGATTCTGCGCCGCCTCTCTCGCCAGACGGAGCATGGTTCCGTCTCCGCCAAGCACGACCGCCATATCCGCAAACTGCACGGCGTCCTCGGTTTTCATGTAATCCGCGTCCTCAATGATGGGCGGCACGACCCGCATCTGCTTGGGCAGCATAAGCCGCACACCGTCACGCCGCAGCTGATCGCACACCGGCTGCAGGATATCGCGTGCGCTGTCCTTGCGCAGATTGGGATAGATGAAAATGTTCTTCATCATGCCTTTGCGTCCAGCTCCTCATGTGCCTGACGGACAATCTCCGCCAGATCCGGAATGTGCTCCTCGCCCTGTTTTGCCAGATAGCCGAGAAATTCGATGTTGCCCTCAGGACCTTTGATGGGAGAGAACGTCACATCCAGCACCTTAAAGCCTGCCGCGTGCGCGTTTTCCACATAATTCTGCAGCACCTCGAGGTGAATCTCCGGCTCACGGACAACGCCCTTTTTGCCGACCTTGCCCTTGCCGGCCTCAAACTGCGGCTTGATAAGGTTGGCAACATGGCCGTCCTCGGTCAGCAGGCTGGAAACGACCGGCAGCACCAGCTTGAGGGAAATGAACGACACGTCGATGACGCACAGCGACGGCGTTTCTTCCAGCATATCCGGCGTTACATAGCGGATATTGGTGCGCTCCATGCACTTGACACGCGGATCCTGCCGCAGACTCCACGCCAGCTGACCGTAGCCAACGTCAATGGAATACACCTTGCGCGCACCGCGGCGCAGCAGGCAGTCGGTAAAGCCGCCGGTCGATGCGCCAACGTCCATCACGACCAGATCGGTCGGGTCGATATTAAAGTAGTTGAGCGCCTTCTCGATCTTCTTGCCGCCGCGGGACACAAATGCGTTCTCGTTGCCGCGAACCTCCAGTTCGGCGTTTTCGTCAACCATATCGCCTGCTTTGCCCGCCTTCTGGCCTGCAATGTAGACGATTCCCTCCATAATCGCAGTCTTTGCGCGCTCCCGTGAGGGGCAAAGGCCCTTTTCAAACAGCAATACGTCCAGTCTCTTCTTAGCCAACGCCGTTCTCCTTCCCATTCCGATTTTTCATGATATATGCCGCAATGCCCTCGGCATCAATGCCGCAGTGACGGTACAGCTCGTTTACGCCGCCGTGCGGCAGAAAGCGGTCGCCGGTGTTCAGCAGATCGGTGCGCTCGCTGCGGTGCGCGGCAAGCCACTCACCGACGCTGCCGTTCGGCACAACGTCCTCCGCAACGACACACCAGCCGCCCAGCTTTTCCTTCACCTCGGCATACGCCTGTTCCAGTCCGCTGCCGATTTCATTTACCTTGTAAACCTGTGCGCGGATGCCCTCGTGCATGAGGATTTCCGCGGCGTCGATCGCCTGATTGACCATAATGCCGTGTGTGACGATCGTCACCTCACTGCCGGATTGCTCGTGTACGCACACGAGCGGCTGCGCCGACAGCTCCTTGCGATACGCGCCTTCGCTGCCGCGCGGGTAACGGATAGCGACCGGTCCGGTCTCCCTGTAAATCGCACGGGACAGCATGGCTCGGAGTTCCGCAAAGTCGGACGGACAGAAAATCTTCACCCCCGGGATAGACCGCAGGAACGCGATATCCAGCACACCGTTATGCGTTGCGCCGTCCGCGCCGACAATGCCCGCGCGGTCCACGCACAGAACAACGTGCAGACCTTCGATTGCAATATCGTGAACGATCTGGTCATAGGCACGCTGCAGGAAGGTCGAGTAAATGGCCGCTACCGGCACCAGTCCCTGTGCCGCCATACCGGCCGCCATACCGATGGCGTGCTCCTCGGCGATGCCGACATCGAAAAAGCGTTCCGGGAATTTCTCGGCAAAGCGGGTCAGGCCCGTGCCGGACGGCATAGCTGCCGTGATCGCACAAATGCGGTTGTCCTTCTCAGCGAGTGCGCAAAGCTCCTTGCCGAAGAACGCAGAAAAATCCTCCTTCTTCGCAGCAAGCGGTGCGCCTGTTACGCGGTCAAACTTGGAAACGCCGTGGTATCTCTCCGGATACTGCTCACTCGGGGCATAACCTCTGCCCTTCTGTGTCATAACATGCAGCAGAACCGGTTTTTTCATTTTTTTCGCCAGTGCCAGAAACTCGCACACGCTCTTGAGGTCATGACCGTCCACCGGACCGAGATAGGTAAAGCCCATCTGCTCGAACAGCGAGGTCGGCAGGACAGCCCGCTTGATCTTCGCCTTAAAGCGCGAAACCGCGCGCGTGATCGTTCCGCCACCCGGAATACGGCTGAGCCGCTCCTTGATGCGGGTTTTTGCACGCAGATACTGCGGACTGACGCGCAGGCGCGACAAATGGCGGCTGAGTCCGCCGACATTCTTGGCGATCGACATATTGTTGTCGTTGAGCACCACGAGCAGCGGCTCCCGAGAGGTGCCGGCGCTGCTCAGCGCCTCATATGCCATGCCGCCGGTCAGTGCACCGTCGCCGATGACCGCGACAACGTGGTACTTCTGGTTTTTAAACGTGCGTGCATGCGCCATGCCGAGCGCCACCGAAACCGAATCCGAGGCATGTCCCGTGATGCACGGGTCGGTGATGCTCTCCTCCGGCTTCATAAAGCCGCACAGACCGCCGTACTGCCGCAGCGTGTCAAAGCGATCGCGCCGACCGGTCAGGATCTTGTGGACATAGCACTGATGACCTACATCGTAGATGATGCGGTCGCGCGAGGAGTCAAACTCGCGTTCAAGTGCGACAGCCAGCTCTACAATGCCCAGATTGGACGCCAGATGACCGCCGGTCTGCGACACCGAGTCCACGATGAACTCGCGCAGCGCCGCACACAGCACGCCGAGTGTGTCGTACGACAGTCCGCGCAAATCAGCAGGACTGCTTATATTGTCTAAAATTCCGTATCGTTTCTGCTTCATCAATATCCCCACCTTTGGAAAGGCAGATTTATCTAAAATATCTTTGTTACTTTCTGTTATCCAGCTTGAGCGGCAGAACGGACAGCACGCGTCCGCAGAGCGCCAGCACCTTGCTGCTGCACATTACCGCGATGCCCTTGCCGGCTGCCTTGCCGCCGATGGTCAGTGCCGAAACCAGACCGGTAATCAGCAGAGATACCGCAACCTTGAGTCCCGCACTCACGCCTGAGGTGATATGTGCAACAATAAGTGCTCCGGTCGCACCGGAGATAATGCCGCAGATATCGCCCACCACATCGTTGCAGATGCTGGAAACCTTCTCTGCATTTCGCACCATCCAGACCGCCTCGCGCGCACCGCGCACACGGTGTGCCGCCATCGAGTGAAACTCCTTCTCGGTCGCCGAGGTTGACGCTACGCCGATCATGTCAAACACAATGCCGAGCGCAATGAAGAGCAGCAGCACCGCAAAGGACAGAATCGTACCCGCACTGGCCAGCGCTTCGTTCGAGATGTAGGACATGACCACGCTCAGCGCAAAGCTGATGACGGTGATCAAGCCGACCCACGCGGTATTAACAGCCTTGGGCTTTTGCGGCGGTTTTTTCTTTTGTTTGTCGGTCGTATCCACTGAAGATAACTCCTTCACCGATTTTTGCCCCGGATTTATTCCATAATAGCAGAAAATTGCGGCAAACCGCAAATTCCGCCGCCGAAGCGTATAGACAATACCACATAACGGTGTTGCCTTTATAACCGCTTTCACGGTTTCTTTATTAAAGTAAGTGACGGCAGACCGAGTAAATCTTGCGGCTTGAGGTTCGGTTGGTTTTCCCCGCGGACTGCCTCGCGTCGCCGTCAAGGGGGTTTCCCATTAAAGTCCGTGCCGAGATGTTACCATGTTCGGGACCGAATTGCCACTGAGTCCGCACTGCAATCCACGGTCTGCCTCGTTTGAATAGCCTAGGTGATTTCCACTACAGTCAAAACGATTCTTAGCCTCTTTTGCAGACATGGTTTCAAAAGTCAATTCCCGCGGCATTCCTGGCCGGGAAACCGCAGGCGGATACCTTATTCACCATGGCCACTCAAGGCAGGCTACACTGCACACAGCACTTTGGTCCTTACGTCGGTGATCAATCCTTTGTAACTTCCGCTGCACCGCATTGCAGGTTTCATCCCGTGCCGTTGGACGTCCATCAATCTCTTGTGAAATGCTATAGGCATCCGACAGTCACGGGTCTCCACGGCAAGAGGGTCGGTACTTCATGCCATTGAAGCGCGCCCTCAAGCCTTAACCTCCAGCATCCACCCCAAACTGGGCGTAAGAAGCAAACACCAGAGACTTCATCGATATGCCCGTCTACGGATTTTTAGGCCCGTCTTGGGAATCGCATGAACTGACTAGGATACTACGTCACTTATCTGTTATATTAACACAGAACGCATAAATATTCAAGAAATGTGTGTAAATTTTATGTGAATGTGCGTCTTACTTAGTGCGGCCGGTCAGACTGCGCGCCAGTTCGACGAGGAACGCATGACCGTCCAGCGGTTTTACCGCGTCCACCGCTTCCTCGGTCAGCTTTGCCGCAAGCTCTCGGCATTCCTCCAGACCGAGCAGAGACGGAAACGTGGATTTCTCGCTTGCCGCATCCTTGCCGATGGATTTTCCGAGTGTTGCGGCATCTCCCTCGATATCGAGGATATCGTCCTCAATCTGGAACGCCAGACCCAGCTTTTCGCCGTAAGCGCGTGCCCGAACGAGGGTGTCCTCGTCGGTCGCACCGGCAGCCGCACAGCCGAGTTCACACGCGGCGCGGAGCAGACACCCGGTCTTGAGCTTCTGCAGCAGGCGCAGCTCGTCGAGCGAGATTTTGCGGTGCTCGGCGCCCATATCGAGCACCTGACCGCCGATCATGCCGTTCATGCCCGCGTTTTCGCCCAGAATGCGAATACAGCGCACAATGGTCTCCGCCGGAACATCCTTTGCCGCCGAAGCCGTCTCAAAAGCCGCCGTCAGCAGTCCGTCACCCGCGAGGACCGCCGTCGCTTCATCGAAAGCCTTGTGGCAGGTCGGTCTGCCGCGGCGCAAGTCGTCGTTGTCCATGCACGGAAGGTCATCATGGATGAGCGAGTAGGTATGGATCATCTCAAGCGCACACGCGAACGGCAGCGCCTTCTCGATATCGCCGCCGCACAGGCGGCAGAATTCCAGCACGATTACCGGACGCAGGCGCTTGCCGCCTGCCATCGCGGAGTACTTTGCAGCCTCGAAAATGCGGTCGTAACCCTCGCCGGTCTCCCTCGAGAGGTATTTCTCCAGTGCAGGTTCAATGAGCGCAATATCTGCCTTTAACTGCTCGGAAAACGTCATTTTGCTTCCTCCTCTGCCGCAAACGGCTGCTCTGTGAGTTCACCCTGCATGTTCTCCTGCATGACGGTGACCTTCTGCTCGGCCTTGTCCAGCAGCTTGCCGAGGGACGCGGACAGCTTGGTGCCCTCCTCAAACAGCTTCATGCTTTCGTTCAGCGGCGCTTCACCGCGCTCGAGCAGCCGCACGATCTCTTCCAGACGTGCCATCTGGCTTTCAAATGTTCTTTCCGCCATGTTACTTGTCCTCCTCGATATCGGTCACGCGGCAGTCAGCCGCACCTTTTGCGAATTGAATATGCAGAGTGTCTCCCTGCTTGAGCGCCGCTGCATCGGTTACGACCGTGTGCTTGACACCCTTGGTCGCTACCGCGTAGCCACGTCCCAGAACGCGCAGCGGGCTCATTGCGTCGAGTGTCGCTACGGTCTGTGCAAACCGCAGTTTACGGCGATGCAGGCCGCTTTGTCCTGCCGCGAGCAGGCGCTGCTGCAGTCCGTTCAGTCGGTTGCGCTCGGTCTCCAGCCGTACCGGAACCGCCGAAAACAGGCGTTCCTCGGTCTGGGTCAGCAGCAGGCGTTTTTCCTCGATGTATTTCATCGGTGTGCGATTCGACAGCCGCTCCTGCAGACCGTCCAGCAGCTTTCTCTGCTGCTCTGCCCTGCGGTGCGCCGCCGTGTGCAGACGTGCATCCAGTGTGCGTAAGTTCAACGCATACTCGGCTCTGTCAGGCACGGCAAGCTCCGCCGCACCGGACGGCGTAGGCGCACGAAGATCGGCAACAAAGTCCGCAATCGTGAAATCCGGCTCGTGGCCGACCGCGGAAATCACCGGAATCTCGGAAGCAAAAATCGCCCGGGCAGTCACTTCCTCATTGAACGCCCACAAATCCTCCATCGAGCCGCCGCCTCGGCCGCACAGAATGACATCTGCTTCGCCGATGGCGTTCGCCAGAGCGATCGCGCGTGCAATGCTCTCCGCCGCGCCCTGTCCCTGCACCTGCGCCGGATAGAGCACAACCTTGGCCAGCGGCCAACGCCTGCCGAGAATGCGGATCATGTCGCGCACCGCCGCGCCGGTCGGCGAGGTCACGAGCGCGATACTGTCCGGACAGGACGGGATGGGCTTCTTATACCGCTCAGAGAACAGGCCTTCCGCCTGCAATTTAGCCTTGAGCTGCTCAAACGCAAGGTTGAGCGCACCTGCACCGTCCGGAATGATCTCGGAGACATAAAGCTGCACCGCGCCTGTGCGCGGGAACGAGCTGACGCGCGCCTTGACGATGACCTTCATGCCGTTCTGCAGACGGAATTTCAGCCGCATCGCATCCGAACGGAACATGACCGCATTGATGGCCGCGTTTTCGTCCTTGAGCGTCATGTAGTGGTGCCCGGACGAATGCGCCTTGTAGTTCGAGATTTCGCCCTGCACCATTAACCCGCGGTAGCCGGGAACCGCATCGAGCAAGTCCTTTATTTCATTGTTTAATTGAGATACTGTGTAGATCGTTGCCATTCCAACAAGTTAGGAGTGAGGAGGAAGGAGTGAGGAGTTTGGTTCATTTTCCATCCTCCATTTTCAATTCTCCATTCCTGCCTCCTAACTCCTACCTCCTATCTGTTACAGAGTTTTGCCGCCAGCACTGCCACGCCCACTGCGTTATCTCCAGAGAGCGTTGGCTCCGCAAAGGAGACCTCCCCGCCGAACCGCTTATTCATGCGGGCACGGATGATCTGGCTGGCCATGACGCCGCCGGCGCATAAAATCGGACAATGATACTGCTCGCGCGCCTGCTCGGTGGCTTTGATAACGGCATTCGCCACGGTCTCGAGTGCAAAACGCGCCATCTGCTTTGGCTCGGCGGTCTTGAATTTATTCTCTACCTGATTCTGCATACCGGAGAGCGAGAATTTACACTCGTTTACCTTGGGTTTAAAACCCTTTTCCGGCTCGGCGGTAAGCGCCAGCGCGTCCAGTGCGCCACCGGACGGGAACGGCAGACCAAGCAGATTTCCCGCGCGATCGAGCAGCTGACCGGCTGCAAGGTCGGTCGTGCCGCCGATGCAGGTGCAGTCCGGCAGGCCGTCCGCGCCGCGCTTCACATGCAGCAGCTCACTCGTGCCGCCGGACAGATGCCACGCCAGGAATTCGCCGTCAAGCAAATCCAGCTTGCCAGCCGACAGCGCCGCTGCCGCGATATGTCCCTGCTGATGAGACACGGTAAAAAGCGGCACGGAAAGCAAATGCGCCGCGCTCCGCGCGACGCTCTCTCCTGCCAGAAAACACGGCATATACGAGCCTTCCACCGCGCGGGGACGGGTGCTGACGCCGATGGCGCGCACCTCTCCCTGCGGCAGAGCCTCGATTTTTTCATGCAGACGCACGGTATGCTGGAACAGCGCATCCGACTGGCGCAGACCGATCGCGCCTTCCGGCACGGTCAGCAGTCCGCCGCGGTTGACCCACTCACCGGTCTCGGCGTTGTAAATCGCCGCTGACGTGCGATAGTTGGATGTATCAATTCCCAGAAAGCGCTCAGGCATTGGTGCTCTCCTGCTTTTCCTGCGGGAACTCTGCACGGGCGGCAGAGCCGAGCACGCCGTTGATGAAGGAAGCGGCATCCTCGGTGTCGTACTTCTTTGCCAGCTCAACGGCCTCGTTGATGGCTACGCCGACCGGAACATCGTCGACATCGCGCATCTCAAAGAGTGCCAGACGCAGTACCGCGATCGTCATGTGGGACAGACGGTTGAGTGACCAGCCCTTGGAATTGGCCTCGATAATGGTATCGAGCACCGGCAGGTCGTTTGCCACGCCCTTTACCACCGCGCGGATATACGCGGTCTGTTCCTCACTCAGCTTGCCCGCATACAGTGCGATATCTCCGCTGATGGACTTCATGATTTCCTCATCCAGTCGCTCGTTCAGGTTTTCTTCTTCAAACTGCTGGAACCCCATCTCAAAGATCAGGTGCAGCGCAATTTCTCTTGCTTTTGTTCTGCTCATTACACTCATGCAGCAGGACCTCCTATATTTACGCAAATTTCGCCTACTATTCAGTATAATTATTTTATCCTATTTTCGGGCAAAACGCAAGGCGGTATTCCATATTTCATAAAACCGGGCAACAGAAAAACAGGCATAGCCGCAGCCATGCCTGTTTTGCTCATGTTACTCAGCGTCTGCCGTCTCCGCCGGAGTTTCGGTCTCGGACGGTGCCGGCTCGGCCTTTTCCTCAGCCGAAGCGGACGGCTTGAAGGTCACGCCGCCGACATGCACGTTGATCTCGACAACGCGCAGACCGGTCATGGACTCGATCGAGGACTTGACGTTCTCCTGCACTTCCTTTGCCACATCACAAATGTTGTAGCCGAACAGCGCGAGGAAGCCGATCTCTACCTTGACGGTATCATCGTCGCCGAGTTCGATACGGACGCCCTTGGACAAATTCTTTTTACTGATAAAGCCGACAATGTCGCTCGTCAGGCTGGAATACAAACCGCTGACACCCTTGGTTTCCGAGGCCGACAGTGCTGCGATAGACGCAACAACGTCCTCAGAGATACGGATAGAGCCTTGATCGCTTTCGGTGGACCAGTACTCCTTGTGATCTGCCATAGTGCTCACTCTCCTTTTTTGAGACAATCCCATCAGCCGGCATTGTCTAAGAGCATTATAGCACAGTTTGTGTAAAAAGCAAAGTAAAAATACACGCTGTCTATTAAGATGCTTCCACAATTTTGATCTGCCCTGCCGTCATGCCGGTCTCCGAGATAACGATATCGCGGATAACAGCTACGTCCTCGGCCTGCAGACCGCCGTCCGGCGGCGCTACTACGACATTCGCGCTGCTGTCACCGAGCATCACAACTGCGTCCTCATAGCCTTTGGCGCGAATCAGACTCTCGATATTGGCTTCGGCCACCGTGTCGTCTGCCAGTGCGGAAATCTGTGCCGCCGCATCGTCTTTTGCACTCTGGTCTGCGGTGTCGCTCTCACTGAGCTCCTTGAGCGTGCTCACCGCTTCGTCTCTCGCCTGCGTGCGCGTCAGCCGTGAGGATGCAAAATAATCGCCCTCACCGGCGGTGCTGTCTGCCGAGGCATCGGTCTGCGTATCCGCCTGCGTGTCGGTCTGCTGCGCCGCAAGAAGGTCCTCCGGCGTGTCAACGTAGTTCCAGTTCAGATAAGCCGCTGCGCACAGCAGCAGCGCGATCACACCGTAGACCGCTCCGCGTTTTTTGATCTTCTTCATCTGCCTGCCCTCCTAACGAATTGCTATACCTTATGTATCGGATTGCATTTTCAGAACCGTAACTTTGTCTGCACCGATGCCGCACACCGTGCTCACCGCCTGTGTGACGGACAGCCGAACGGATGCGTCATCCGCGCCATCGCACAGCACGACCGCACCACGGAATACCGGCAGAACGTGCTTGACCGTCACGGGCGTTTCGCCGCAGCTGCCGTTCGAGACCACGCTCACATCGCTTTCCCGGCTGCGGCTGTCACTCCCGCTTGTCTGGCGGGTGTTGACCGCGTAGACCGATTCCTCGGTCTGGTCGAGCGACAGCATGAGCTCCACACGTCCGGCGCCGGAAATTGCGGCAAGCCGCGCCTGCAGTTCCTGTTGAAAATCGTTCAGATCGAATGACTGTGAAACCGTTGTGTCCGCACTTGCGGTCTGCACCTGCTCCGTGTTTCCGCTGTGCCCCGAGGTGAGCAGCAACACGCCCGCGAGCAATACCGCCAGCACGGCCCGGTATTTCTTCAAAACCGGCAGGATTTTCTCCTTGACGGCAGTTAAATTTTCGTTATCCGGCAGTTTCATCTTGCGATCAGCTCCTGTCGTTCTGCGGGTACGCCGCATTCCTTGGTCAGCAGACTTTGCAGCTCGGACAGGCGATTCGCCGCTGTACTGTCGTAGTACACGGTCACTTTATCGACCTGCAGCAAGCCGTCTGCGTCGTTTGCCATCTCCACGTTCACCGTGCACGGAATACCGGCTTCCTCCGCACGCTGCTGCACCGCCTTCGCAATGCTCGCCGCGACCGTGCTCATCGTGGTCTGCATGTTGCGCGCCTGCATTTCGTCTATGTCGCTCTGCGAGACGCTCCCCTGCCAGTTCCACGACAGCACATTCAGTCCGGCCAGCGGCTGCAGGAGCGCCAGCAGCATGAGCAGACCGGCGGCTGTCCGCACAACCTCTTTTAAGACCCCGCCGCCCGCCAGTTTGAGCGCCATCGCGGACACGGCTCCCGCGATCGTCACGCGCAGTAATATCGTTTGCAGTAATTCAGTCATATTGGTTTCACCATCGCCACCATATACACGAGTTCGAGGAATAAAATCATACAGCAGGTGCTCAGCATGCCGAGCAGCAGACCAAAGCCGGTGCCTACGTTTTCGAGGAACCGCTTCATGCCGTCCGAGCACAGCGGCGAGAGTACGGCAGCCCCCGCCTTGTAGCACAAATAGCTTGCTCCCGCTCGAACGAACGGCACAAAGCAGATAGCCGCTACACACAGCATCCCGAAAATGCCGATCGAGCCGCGCAGCAAAGCTGCACCGGACAGCATGGTTTCGGTCGCGTCCGAAATCACACCGCCGACCACCGGAACCGCACCGGACACGGCAAGTTTCGCGGTCTTTAGCGTCATGCGGTCCACGTTGCCGGAAACACCGCCCGCTATCGCAAGATATGCGGTGAACAGCGTTAAAATGAGTTTAAGTACACCCGAGGTCAGGGATTTTATGCCGTCTGCGATGCCGCGCAGCATGCCGTTGCCTGCCGCGGCATCCACCGCCGTGATGGCAAGATAGGCGCACGCCGCCGGAACAAGCAGGGCGTTCACCAGCCGTATCACCAGGTCGAACACTACCATGGTTGCCGCCTGCAGAACGGTTGCGGTCGCCGTGTTGCCGCCGGTCGCAAGTACGGTGGCGAGCACCGGCTGCAGTGTGCCCGAAAACACGCTGATCTGGTCGAGCGTGTTGCGGCAGAGCGACAGCACACCCGTGAAATCCCGCAGGAGCACTGCCGCACAGCCAAGTGCCGCCGCCATGTCGATCCAGTCGTTGGCCTCGCCGCCCGCCGCCGCAGAAAAGCCGCGCGCCGCTGAGGCCAGCAGCACAATCACGGCTACGCGCAATAGTCCGCCCAGTGCAGTCCGAATCGCACTTTGGCTGTCCGAGGTCATGTTTTCCAGCACGCGGGAGACCGAATCCGACAGCGTGTCCGCGTTTTCCGGCGATACGCCGTCAAGGTATTGCCGCGCACTGTTCGGCATAGCGTCAGTCAGACTGCTGCCGCCGACTGACTGCACCTGTTCCTCACTCACAGCCGCATGCGCGAACGGCAGGAACAGCAGGAGCACGAGAATGGCATTCAGCGCCAGTTTGCATTTGCTCATACCGCCCACTCCGTAATAAGGTCGAGCACCTGCTCGAAAAGCGGCAGGCACACGGAAAGCGTCAAGACAGCGCCTGCAATCTCCATCTTGGCGGCAAGCGCGGACTGACCGGCGTCCCGGCAAAGCGCAGCTGTAATCCGCACCACGACCGCCACGCCGACTGCCTTGCACACCGGCAGATACAGCGCGGAATCCAAGCCGCACTGCGAGAGCAGACCGAAAAAACGCTGCGCCGCACTTCCGGCCGCGCTGAACACCCGCAAAAGTAAAATCGCCCCTGCCGTCAGCACCAGCAGAAACGCGATAGCGGGCGCGTCCTTTTTCAGCACCAGCGACAGCGTGAGCGCCGCAAGGACAATGCCGCAAATCAAGCCTAATTCCATAGTCAAAACCCAAATACATTTTTCATCATGGTGAACAGACGGTCGATTTCCTGAACAATCAGCATCAAAACGACAATTAAACCCGCGAGTGTCGTCATCAGCGCCTGCTCCTCCCTTCCCGAGCGGGAGAGCAGCTGTCCGAGCACCGCCACTAAAATTCCTACCGCCGCAATGCGGAAAATCAGATCAACATCCATCGTTTTCCTCCGCTTAGATCAGCACCAGAATCACCAGCAGACCGAGCGCAATGCCGCAGGTCCGGTACAGATTTCCCCGATTTGCCAAATCCTCCTGTGCCGCCTCCCGCGAGGCCGCCAGCCGCCGCTCCACCTGCGACAGTCCGGTCAGCTGCTCGTCCGCGTCGTAGCGGCCTAAGTAGTTTGCGGCGTCGCACAGAATGTCGCATTCCTGCGTGCCCAGTCCGACCTGTGCACGGCAGTCCCGCAAGGTGCTGCGCCACAGGTAGCCGAGCGACAGGCCGTTCTGCTCCCGCAGGCGGCGCTGCAGCGTACGAAAGACTTTGCGGATAATCGGCTGCTCGTTTTCCGTCAGCAGACCGACAATTTCCGGCATAGGTGTCCGTCTTCCGGAAATTTCACTGCGGATGAGTCCAAGCGCAAGCAGCATGGCGTCTGCCGCCGCCACTCTGCGCCGCAGATTTTGCCGCGCGGACAGTCCGAGCGCCGCACATGAGCCGAACACCATCACCGAACCGATCAGCTTTAACATTTCGTCTCCTCCCATCGTTCCATGCGGTAGACCCGCTGTCCGTCCTGTTTTTCGATAATAACCGCCTGATGAAATGCGCCGAGCGCGAGCAGCTCACGGTAGATCGGCCGCTGCCGCAGATCATCCAGTCCGGCCGCGTGTGCACACGCAATCACTGCCGTTCCACAGTGCGTGCAGAGCGATACCGCCTTTGCGTCCTCAGGCGCAGTAATTTCATCAAGAGCGAGCAGGGCAGGCGACATGGTTTTGAGCAGCATGACCGCCGCCTGCCATTTTGAGCAGCCTTCCATCACATCCGTGCAGCGCCCAACTGCAAGCTGCGGTACACCGTCCGCGAGAGCGGCAATCTCGCTGCGCTCGTCCGCAATCGCAGCAGTAAAACCACGGTCGGAGAAGTAGCGCACCCACTCTCTCAGCAAGGTCGTTTTGCCATATCCCGGCGGTGACAGGAGCAAGGTAGACTGCGGCTCGTCCGTTCCTATCCAGCGGGCAATCTGCGCCTGTAAATCCTCAGCTTGATGTGCAATGCGCAGGTTGATTGAACTCAGGCCGCGCACCCCGAGAACGCGGCTGTCCTCTTCGGCGGCTGTGCCGCAGATGCCCAGTCGATGCCCGCCGGATAACGTCAGGAAGCCGTGCCGCAGACTGTCTGTATAACTATGCACGGAATACTGCGCGGCGCGGCTGAGCATCTCGCGCAGCTCCGCCGATGCGACCGCCTCAAGCGGGAGCGGCCGCTCTCCGACGGCGGTTCTCGCCGCAGGCGGCTGTCCCGCGCGAAAGCGTAATTCCTCGATGTCCTCCGGCCTGTCCAACCGCTCCAGCTGTGCCCGCCGTATCGGCGGCAGGCACGAAATCGCCTGCCGGAAGGCCGCTTTTCGTTTGTCCATTTTCATCACCACTATAACCTATGCAGGAGCAGAACGGAGTAGAAGGAGTAATTGAAAATTGAGAATGGAGAATGGATGTTGTGATTGACCATATTATAGATAAAATTTACGATGTTATGGTTGATATTTCATCCGTTGTTTTTCATTTTACGTTTTCGTTATACGGCGGGGTGAGGGTCCCCCGCCCTATGAATATTCGATAAATGGTATCGAAAATTGCAATCACCAGCATATTGCATAACCGTAGGGGCGCACAGTGTGCCCCAATACACATTAAACTTAGCGAAACTTAGCGTTGTGTAGGAGCACACTGTGCTCCCCTACGAGATAAGATTACACATCCGCTTGACGTGCGGAAGGCCAGGGACTTGTCAGAATATATGAAAATTTATGCATTTTTTCATTGAACCATGTCAAATCAGTCATTGACAACTCGCCCGTCCAGCGATATAATAAACACAAATATTGCACAAAGCGATGACAGAGGAAAGTAATCGTTCCAAGTGCGGCTTTCAGGGAGTGTCCGGCATGACTGGAAACGGACGCAGACGCCGGTACGATGAAGTTCCCTCCTGAGCTGCGGCGCTGAACCCTATCGAATTAGGCGCTGACGGATTTCCTCCGTTACAGGGATAGGATATATTTGTATCCGAAAAAGTGCGGCATTATGATGCCGAATGTGGGTGGTACCGCGGAACCGTTTGTCTTTCGTCCCTCTTTGTGGATGAAGGGCTTTTTTTATACCCATTCCGCCGTGACAAACAGCAAATACCACCTATATAAAGGAGATACACAACATGATCATCATTATGAAGCAGGGCACGACCCACGAACACGTTGAGGAGCTGTCCCAGCACATCGAGCGCTGGAACGTAAAGGCAAACCCGATCTACGGCGAGGGCACCATCGTTATCGGTCTGGTCGGCGACACCGGCGCTGTTGACAAGGACGCACTCATGCTTGACCCGCAGGTTGAGAACATCATCAAGGTGCAGGAGCCGTTCAAGCTGGCAAACCGCAAGTTCCATCCGGACAACTCTGTCGTTGAGATTGCACCGGGCGTTGTTGTCGGCGGCAAGAAGCTGGTCGTTATGGCAGGTCCGTGCTCGGTCGAGAGCGAGGAGCAGATCATCGACGTTGCCAAGCACGTTCAGGCGGACGGCGCGACCGTTCTCCGCGGCGGCGCGTGGAAGCCGCGCTCTTCCCCGTACTCCTTCCAGGGTCTGAAGGCTGAGGGTCTGGAGCTGCTGCACAAGGCGCACGAGGCAACCGGTCTGCCGGTCGTTACCGAGATCACCAATCCGGCGCACATCGACATCTTCATGGACAAGTGCGACTGTTTCCAGGTCGGCGCACGCAATATGCAGAACTTCGAGCTGCTGAAAGAACTCGGTCAGACCCGCAAGCCCATCCTGCTCAAGCGCGGCTTCGCAAACACCATGGAGGAATTCCTGATGAGCGCCGAGTACATCATGGCGGGCGGCAACGAGAACGTTATCCTCTGCGAGCGCGGCATCCGCACCTACGAGAAGTACACCCGCAACACACTCGATATTTCCGCTGTTCCGGTACTCAAGCGCATGAGCCATCTGCCGGTCGTCGTTGACCCGTCCCATGCAGGCGGCATTTACTGGATGGTCGAGCCGCTGGCAAAGGCTGCTGTTGCAGCCGGTGCGGACGGTCTGATGATCGAGGTTCATAACGATCCTGCACACGCTCTGTCTGACGGTGCACAGTCGCTGACCTACGATTCGTTCCACCACACCATGAACGCACTGCGCGCTGTTGCAGCTGCAGTTGACAGAGAAATCTGATACATATTATAATGTAACATAGCCGGAGGTCGGTGTTCCACCGACCTCTTTCGCAAATATACGGGAATCAGTAATCCGGTTTCGCACCGACTAATTACGAATTCCTAATTACTAATTCAACCAAAAGGGTGTTGTAAAAATGGCAGAAACGCTGAGTCTGACGGGCGCGAACAGCGTGTCCGAAATTCATATCGAAACCGGATTGCTGGACCGTGCAGGCGCGGTAATCCTCGAAACCTTTTCGCCCAGCCGCGTGCATATTGTATCGGATTCAACGGTAGCGCCGCTGTATCTCGAAAAGCTGGAAAAGCAGTTCTCCCTGCCGGTGACGCACACGGTCATTCCCGCCGGTGAGGAGCACAAGCAGCTTTCCACGGTTGAGGGCATTTACCATGATCTGCTGGCCGCCGGCATGACTCGCAAGGATTTGATTATCGCGCTCGGCGGCGGTGTTATCGGCGACATCACCGGCTTTTCGGCCGCGACCTTCCTGCGCGGCGTGTCGCTGTGTCAGATCCCGACCACGCTGCTCGCGCAGGTGGATTCCTCGGTTGGCGGCAAAACCGGCGTTGATCTGCCCGAGGGCAAAAACCTCGTCGGCGCGTTCTATCAGCCGCGGCTCGTGCTCATCGACCCGAACGTGCTCACTTCCCTGCCGGGCAGCACCTTTGCGGACGGCATGGCCGAGGTCGTTAAGTACGGCTACATTTCCAACCGGGAAATCCTGACGATGGTTTCTCAGCCTGACTACAAGTCCAACATTGAGAATATCATTTACGAGTGCGTTAAGATCAAGCGCGATGTAGTTGCCATCGACGAGCACGACACCGGTCTGCGCATGATCCTCAACTTCGGCCACACCATCGGCCACGCGGCAGAAAAACTGGGCAACTACACCGACCTCACCCACGGTCAGGCGGTGGCGATCGGCATGGTGGCCGCGATGCGGCTCTCTGCTCTGCTGGGCAACGAGGATCTGACCGCGCCGCTCATCGACCTGTTGAAGCACATCGGTCTGCCGACCGAGCTGAACTACGACCGCGAGTCCATCTTTAATGCTCTGCTGTCGGACAAAAAGAAATTCGGCGCAACGGTCAACTTTATTCTTGTGCGCGAAGCCGGTCGGGCAGAAATTACGCCGATCGATGCAGAAAAGCTGCACGAATACGTTCTGAAGCTGTAAGGAGGGAGAAGCATGGGTTCTACCTGGGGCAATACAATCAAAATTTCCATTTTCGGTGAGTCGCACGGCACAGGCATCGGCGTTGTGATCGACGGATTCCCGTCCGGTGTGGCGTATGACGAGGCGTTTGTCCTGCGCGAGATGGAGCGCCGCGCACCGGGCCGCAACAAGCAGTCCACCGCACGCAAAGAGCCGGACAGGCCGGAAATCCAGTCCGGCATCTACAACGGCAAAACGACCGGCACGCCTATCTGTGCCGTCATCCGCAACACCAATCAGCGCTCGAACGACTACGCCGAGCTGGCGGCTCAGCCGCGTCCCGGTCACGCAGACTACACGGGTATGCTGCGCTACGATTCCTGCAACGACCCGCGCGGCGGCGGCCATTTCTCCGGCCGACTGACAGCTCCGCTGGTGTTTGCCGGTGCGCTGTGCAAGCTGTGGCTCAAGGAGCAGGGTGTGACGGTCGGTTCGCACATCCAGTCCATCGCCCAGATTCAGGATATGCCGTTTGATGATGTAGAAGTCACCGCCGAGCAGCTGGATACGCTGCGGAACGCCGAATATCCGGTGAACAATCCGCGTGCGCTCGAGGCCATGCTGGCCGCTATCGAGGAGGCCCGCGAGGAGCAGGATTCGGTCGGCGGTGTCATCGAGTGCGCCGCAGTCGGACTCCCCGCCGGTATCGGCAGCCCGATGCTCGACAGCGTGGAGAGCCGTCTGGCCTCCATCCTGTTCGGCGTGCCCGCCGTCAAGGGCGTGGAGTTCGGCGCAGGCTTTGCCTTCGCTGCTCTGCGCGGCTCGCACGCAAACGACCCGTTCTATGAGGAGAACGGCGTTGTCAAGACCGAAACCAACAACAACGGCGGCATCCTCGGCGGCATCACAAGCGGTATGCCGCTCATCGTGCGCGCGTGCATCAAGCCCACGCCGTCCATCGGCATGGTGCAGGATACGCTCAACATCCGCACCGGCAAGGTCGAGCCGCTGTCCATCCACGGCCGCCACGACCCGTGCATCGTCACCCGCGCCGCGCCGGTGGTCGAGGCCGCCTGTGCCGTTGCACTGGCAGATCTTCTGAGGGAGGCGAAGGGTTATCATGCGTGAACTTCCCGAAATCCGTCAGGATATCAACCGCGTTGACTCCGCTATCCGAGAGCTGTTCCTGCTGCGTATGTCGCTGGCGCTCGAGGTCGCAAAGACCAAGGCCCAGTCGGACGATAAAATCTACAAGCCGGACCGCGAAGCGGAAATCGTTGAGAAGCGCTCCGCCGGTATGGAGGAGGAGCTGCAGCTCAAGTACGTTTCCCTTCTGCAGAGCATGATCCGCGCGAGCCGTGAGTATCAGTACAGTGAAATTCTGCGTCAGGCGCCGGAAAAGTTCCCGTTTAAGCCGAGTGAATCGCTTATCGAGCCGAAAACCGTGTTCTATCAGGGGGTCCCGGGTGCGTATCAGGAGCTGGCCGCGCGTGCGCTGTTCCCGAGCTGCGAACCGCATAACGTGCCCACCTGGGAGCAGGTTTTCCAGTCCGTCCGCGACGGCAAGGCCGATATCGGCGTCGTGCCGGTCGAGAACACAACCGCAGGCACGGTCAGCGAAGTCTATGACCTTCTGCTCGACTACGACCTGTACATCAACCGCTCATACATCAAGAAAATCTCGCACTGTCTGGCGGCGGTGCCCGGCACAAAGCTCGAGGACGTAAAGCGCGTCTGCTCGCATCCCCATGCGCTGCCGCAGTGCCACAGCTTCATCGCCGAGCACGATCTGGAGGCCATCGAGGTGGCGAACACCGCCATTGCGGCCCAGAACGTGCAGAAAAGGGGCGACAAGAGCCTTGCTGCCATCTGCTCGCAGGAGGCGGCTGTGCGCTACGGTCTCGATATTCTCGCCGAGGGCATCAACGACATGCAGCACAACGAAACACGCTTTATCGCCGTCAGCAGAACGCTGACCTGTCAGCCCGAGGATAACCGCATCGAGATCGCATTCCACATTCCCAATGCGTCCGGTACGCTCATCACCGTGCTGGACACCATCGCGCACTACGGCATCGACATGACCGAAATCCACTCGCGTCCGCTCAAGGACAGCCCGTGGTGCTATGTGTTCTATGTCGATTTCACCGGCAACATGCGCGACCATGCGGTGCAGTCCCTGCTGTATCAGCTTCATGAGGAGCTTCCCTATATCAAAGTAATCGGCAGCTATTGCGTGCCTAACGAATAAAAGGAGTACAAACCCATGCAAATTCAACCCTGCGGCCCTTTGCGCGGTGAAATTACCGTGCCGGGCGACAAATCCATCTCGCACCGTGCCGTTATGCTCGGCGCACTTGCCAACGGCACCACCCACATCACCGGCTTTCTGATGGGCGAGGACTGCCTGTCCACAATTGACTGCTTCCGCAAGATGGGTGTCGAGATTAACATCACCGACGACGAGGTTATCGTGGAAGGCGTTGGTCTGCACGGTCTCGCAGCGCCGTCAGAAGCGCTGTACACCGGCAACTCCGGCACGACCACCCGCCTGCTGTGCGGCATTCTTGCTGGTCAGCCGTTCACCGTTACCATGAGCGGCGACCCGTCCATCCAGAAGCGCCCGATGGGCCGCGTGATGAAGCCGCTGCGTGAAATGGGCGCGTCCATTGAGGGCAAGAACGACAATTTCTGCCCGCTGACCTTGTACCCGAGCGAGCTGCACGGTATTGAATACCGTCTGCCGGTAGCATCCGCTCAGCTGAAGAGCGCCATCCTGCTGGCAGGTCTGTACGCCGAGGGTCAGACGACCGTTATCGAGCCGGCTCCCTCCCGCGACCACACCGAGCGCATGTTCCGCGCACTCGGCGTTGAGATTGAGACCAACGGCAGCACCATCACGCTCGACCCGCCAGAGGATCTCCATGCGGTCGATATTGCCGTTCCGGGCGATATCTCGTCCGCGGCGTTCTTCCTCATTGCCGGTGCGATCGTTCCGGGCAGTGATCTGACGATTAAAAACGTGGGCGTCAATCCGACCCGCACGGGCGTTCTGGACGTTCTGCGCGACATGGGTGCGGACATCACCGAGTCGAACTTCCGCGATGAGGCCGAGCCGATGTGCGACCTGACCGTCAAGTACAGCAAGCTGCACGGCGTGGAAATCGGCGGCGCTATCATCCCGCGCCTGATCGACGAGCTGCCCGTTATCGCGGTAGCCGCTGCATTCGCTGAGGGCGAAACCGTTATCCGCGACGCGCAGGAGCTCAAGGTCAAGGAGTCCAACCGCATTGCCGCTATGGTCGCAGAGCTGACCAAGGCCGGCGTAGATGTCGAGGAGACCGACGACGGCATGATCGTGCACGGCGGTGCAAAGCCGCACGGCGCATCGTTCGAGACCTATAAAGACCACCGCATTGCGATGAGCCTTGCCGTGCTCGGTCTGGCAGCCGAGGGCGTGAGCCGCATTGACGAGCCCGAGGTCGTTGCCATCTCCTACCCCGACTTCTTCAACACCCTCGAACGTCTGGGGGACTGAGTTATGCTGCTTTCCATGGACGAATTTCGCGCTTTCGAGCCGAAAAAGACCACCTATGCTCTGTTTGGCTGGCCGCTCGGTCACACCATGAGCCCGGAGCTGCACGCGCAGCTGTTCGAAGCCTCCGGTCAGGATGCGGACTACATCGGCGTTGCCGTTCCGCCGGAGGATTTACCCGAAGCGTTCGAGCTGGCCAAGCGCAAGCTGGGCGGCATCAACTGCACGATTCCGCACAAAAAGGCTGTCATCCCGCTGCTGGACGACATCGACACCGCTGCCCGCGACCTGCACTCGGTCAACACGGTCCGCTTTGCGGACGGCAAGGCGACCGGCTTCAATACGGACATCCTCGGCTTTGCAGAGTCGCTGAACCGTGACGGCGTATCGCTTCAGGGTAAAAAGGTGCTGCTGCTCGGCTATGGCGGCGCGGCTTCCGTGATGGCATACCACTGCGTGACGCAGGGCGCGTATCTGACCATCACGGGACGCAATCTCGAGAAGGCGGAGGCACTGCAGAAGCAGCTGACCGATGCCGTTCCGGGCGCACGCATTTCCGTGTTCAGCCGCCGGCACATTCCGCGCGATATTCACATCGTGCTCAATTCCACGCCAGTGGGCATGTACCCGAAGGAAAACGCGGCTCCGCTGCATTATCTGCCGCACAAGACCGAGTATGTGTTCGATGCGATCTACAATCCGCCGGTGACCTCGACCATGAAGCTCGCCAATCCGCGCAAGACCAAAACACGCGACGGACTGTTCATGCTGGTCATGCAGGCGGCGCATGCGCAGACCATCTGGACCGGCGTGACCTTCGAGCCGCAGGCGTGCGAAACCATTCTGCGCCGCACCTACGGCAAAATGGCGGTCAAGCGTCTGCACGAGAAGCATGGCAAGAAAAATCTGGTGCTGTGCGGCTTTATGGGCAGCGGCAAGACCACCATCGGCCGTAAGCTGTCGCGTCTGACCGGACTGGAATTTATTGATGCGGACATCTACCTTGAGGCGAAGGAAGGCAAGAAAATCTCCGAGATTTTCGCTGAAAAGGGCGAAGCCTACTTCCGTGACCGCGAGACCGCGTACATTAAAGAGCTGGCGCAGAAAGACGGCATCGTGCTTGCGCTCGGCGGCGGCTCTGTCCTCCGTCCGGAGAATGTGGCGGCTGTCAAGGAGACCGGTCTGCTCATCTTGCTCGACACGCCGTTCTACCGCATTATGAAGAACCTTTCCTACTCCACGAATCGCCCGCTGCTCGATAAGCCGGACAAGCAGGCGGAAACACGCCGCCTGTACAATGCACGCAAGGCGCTCTACCATCGAGTGGCCGATATCGCGGTGCGCAGTCCCAGGCTGTCCGAGGTTCTGGAAAAAGTAGTAAAGAGCGTGTAAGGCACTGGACAAATCCACCAGATGCGTTTACAATTAGGGACATACTGAAAAGTATGTCCCTTAGCTTGTCGAAAAAGCAATATTTGATTTTTATGCTTCGTGCGACAGCACGCATTCAATCGAATTTGCTTTGCAAATTCATAAATTCCGGGAGCATGGCCCAGGCCACCCTCTCTTGCCGCTATGCGGCAATTCACCTTGTGTATCTCGGAATTTATACAAGGGAAGAAAAAGTGTGTCCGCAGGACGCGGTTTTTCTTCGAGATTCGCTCGAAAGCGTGGTTTCGAGCGAGAGGCTGTTCGGAAAACGAAGTTTTTCGACAGCCCCAGGGACATACTGAAAAGTATGTCCCTTTTTCACACCCGCAATAAAAGGAGGAACTCAAAGGATTATGAGAACATCAGCCAAACATCCCTGCCGCCTGATTGCAGCCGCGCTTGCCGCTCTGCAGCTATGCGCAGGTGCTGCCGGAGCCGTTTTCGATAACAGCTTCAGCTACACCTACTCTCTCGGCAGCGGCCTGCAATACAGCCGCACCGAGGGCAAAAACAGCGCTGGTCTGCAGCGCGCGAACGTGCTGACATACTCACCGAACACCGGTGTAACACCCATCATTGTCTACGCCGATGAGCAGCTGTACGGCAGCAAGGCCACTATCACAAACGCGGTGAAATATCTGCAGAATCAGGGTAAAACCGTGCTCGGCGGCACGAATGCAGACTTTTTCGTTATGTCTACCGGCATCCCGATCGGTCTGGTTATCGACAGCGGCGAGCTCATTTCGTCCGATGCCTGGCAGTATGCGGTCGGCTTCAAAAAGGACGGCACAGCTGTCCTCGGCCGCCCGACTATGGGCATCCGCGTGAGCGGCAAGAGCGGCACGGTCAACGTATCCTACTTCAACAAGACGCGCACGACGGCTGGCGCGTACCTGCTCGATCACAACTACGATGACTCGACGCACTTTGCAGCCAAGGGCACGAGCATTATCCTCGAGCGCGTGGATGATACACCGGTCAAGGTCAACGGCTCGGTCAAGCTCAAGGTCGTGAACAAGGGCACGGGCAGCAGTCCCATTACGATCACAAAAAACCAGATGGTGCTCACCAAGTCGGACGGCGCAAATGTGCCCTCGTGGGTGGATTTCGAGGTTGGCGAGGAAGTCACGCTGTCCATCGCATCGAATGACAGCAGCTGGAGCGACGTGCAGTATGCAGTCGGCGGCAAGCTGCTGATGGACAACAGTACGATCACGACCGACGGCATCGACGCAGGCTCGACCCGCAGAGCACGCAGCGCAGTCGGTGTGAAGGCGGACGGCACGGTTGTTCTGTATGAAATCGACGGCAACCAGCCCTCGTACAGCATCGGTCTGACAGCGGCAGAACTCGGTCAGGAGCTGAAGGATCTCGGCTGTGTCCGCGCCATCTGTCTGGATGGCGGCGGCTCCTCCGCGATGGCGGTCCGCAATCCCGGCGAGAGCACCGCAGCATTGATCTCCCAGCCGTCGGACGGCTCGCAGCGCGCGTGCGCCAACTACATTTTCTTTGTGAACAACATCGCGTCGGACGGCGTGACGGCTCATGCTGTGCTCACGCCCAGCCACCGCTATGTGCTCCCGGGCGGAAATACCTGGTTCTCGGTCAAGGGTGCAGATGCGTCTTACGCCTCGGCGGACGCACCGACCGACCTCAGCTACACGGTGAATGATGAGCTGGGCACGGTCTCCGGCCAAACCTTCACCGCAGGCAGCAAGGCCGGTCGCGCGACCATTACCGGATCAAACGGCGCGGTTTCCGGCTCGATGAACGTGTGCATCACCACCGGTGTAGACTCGATCGCACTGCAGAGCGGCGGCAAAGCGCTCAGCTCTATCTCGGTCAAACCGGGCCAGAGCATCAACGTGGATGCGCTCGCGTATCACCTCGGGCATACGATGGGTGCTGCGGATTCCTGTTTCAAGTGGAGCGTATCCGGCGATGTCGGTGCGGTAAATGCGGACGGCGTGTTCACTGCGGGCAGCCGAATGGCCTCCGGCACGCTCACCTGCTCGTATGGCAGCGTAAGCAAGTCCATTTCGGTCAATGTCGGCATGGGCGACGCGCAGAGCGCTCATACCGTTGCGGATTTTGAAAGCGGTCTGAACAATCTGACCGCATCGGACGGCGTGACGCTCTCGCGGGTGACGGATTACACCTCGGTGGCACGCGGCACCGGTTCGCTCAAGGCGATGTGGAACGGCACCGGTACGGACGGCTTTACGATTTCCGTTCCGGCGGCTGATGCTTCGAGCATGAAGCACCTGACACTGTGGGCGCACAGCAGGAACACGGCAGGCACGCTCACGGCGGTGTTTGCCGACGCGGAAGGCAATGAGCTGACCGCTCCCCTGTCCGCTGCAACCGGAAACAGCTGGAAACAGCTGACGGCAAGCGTGCCGGACGGCGCACAGCAGTTCACCGGTCTGCGGTTTGACAAATCCGGCGCAGGCTCCGGCGGCTCGGCGCTGTACCTCGACCAGATCGTACTGAGCGCAGATCATGCGGTGACGAATACGGATACGCCGTCGGTCAAGCTGAATACTACCTCGGCAACGGTCAGCATCGGCACAAATGCCGCGCTTTCCGGCACTGCCACCATGGAAAACGGCAAATATCCGGTCCGCGCAAGCAATATTGCGGTCAAGGTGGACGGCAAAGCCGTTTCCGGTGCAGCTGTGATGAGCGGCTCGACCATGACCATTACAACCGGCACGCTGTCTGCCGGTACGCATACCGTGACTGCCGACGTGTCCGATGATGCAGGCAACCGCACGCGCGTTTGTGCGACCGTAACCGCCGGTTCGGCATCCAACGTGTTCGCGGACACCGCGTCGCACTGGGCGAACGGCTATGCTTCCCTGCTGAGCGCACGCGGCATCATGAAGGGCGAAACCGCAAACGACAGCACCTATTTCCGTCCGAACCGCAACCTGACCCGTCAGGAGTTCGCGGTGACGATGGCGCGTCTGCTGAATCTGGATACCTCCAGCACCTCCGGCACGCTCGGCTTCGCCGATGAGGACAGCATTCCGAGCTGGGCGCGCGGCGCAGTTGCCGCAGTTTCGCGTGCGAACATTATGAACGGCTCGAGCAGCAACGGTAAGCTGTACTTCAACCCGCAGGCCACCATGACGCGTACTGAGGTTATGACGGTCATCGGCCGCTGCCTGCCGCGCGGCTATGCGGCGGTCAGCCTGAATTATACGGACGCGTCCGTGATTCCGTCGTGGGCGACCGAGCAAGTCAAGACCTGCGTCTCCGCCGGTGTCATCGGCGGTTACTCGGATGGTACCATCCGACCGAACGGCAATATCACCCGCGGTGAGATTGCGAAAATTCTGGCTCTGTTCTGATAGCTGTCGCGAAACCGCAGTTTTACAAAAACACCCGTCAAGAAGAATCTTGACGGGTGTTGAGACTGTCGAAAAACTTCGTTTTTCCGACAATCTGTGTTTTGACTTTGCAAAACACGGACGTCCGAAAGTTCCCGTGCGGAAACTTTCTCCCTCTTAAAGTATCAAAACCGAGGTACACGCCCCCGGTTTTGATATATTTGCTTCTCAAATATTATTTCATGCGCGCTGCCGCGCGGCAACGTCAACATCACGAAAACGAACTTTATTGACCGACTGAACACCCGTCAAGAAAATCTTGACGGGTGTTTTCTTATGCCTTTTCAGTTTTCTTCGGAAGCAGCAAGCCAATCAGCAGACCGACCGCAGCCGGCATCAGCCAGCCGAAGCCGAGTGCGTTCAGCGGCAGTGCCCGCAGAAGCGGCGACAAGACCGGAATCGGGAATGCCGCGGCAATGCTCTGCACCGCAGTAAAGGCAATGCAGAGGCGGTAAACCGCACCGTGTTTCTCCGGCTTCGGGAGAAACGACAGCGCGATCAGCACGATAGCGACCGGATAAATCGCGTTCAGCACCGGCGTGGACAGACGGATAATACCCGCCAGACCGATATTCGAAATAATCATGCTGGCCGCAGCAAAGAACGCCGCAATGGCCGGATACGGAATACGCGTCAGCAGCTCATGGAAATACTGACCGACGCAGGCAATCAGGCCGACACAGGTATTGAAGCATGCAATGACGAAAATTGCGGCAAGCAGCACCTGCCCGACCGGGCCAAACAGACCTCTGGCAATATTGCTCAGCGTGTCCGCGCCAGTCGAGCCGCCCGGCCATGCCGCTCCGGACAGTGCGCCAACGTGCGTCAGCATCGCGTAAACCAGAAGCAGCATTGCGCCTGCAATCCAGCCTGCACGGATGGTGCTGCGGCGCACCTGCTGTTCGTCCTCGATACCGTAATCCCGAATATTCAGCGCGATAACCGCGCCGAAATTGAGTGCCGCCAGCGTATCCATTGTCTGGTAGCCATCCAGAATGCCCCTCAGGCCCGGCAGCGAAGCATAGGCTGCGGTCGGCACGCCGTAATGCTCTGCCACCGGATGAAACAGGCAGCCGAAAAACAGCACGAAAATCAGTACGATCAGCGTCGGACACAGAATGCGTCCGAGCCAGCTTGTCAGCTTTTCCGGGTGCAGTGCAACAAAAAACGCTGCCGCAAAGAACACGATAGAGTAAATCAGCTGCCGCATTGCATCTCCGCCAATGAGCGGCGCGAGCATTTGGAACGATGTGCTCGCCGTGCGCGGGATGGCCAGACACGGACCGATCGACAGGTAAACCAGCAGCGCAAATATCTGCGCAAATCGCGGATGCACACGCCCGGCCAGCTCGGACAGCCCGCCTGCACGCGCGACAGCGATCACGCCAATAACCGGCAGACCGATCGCGCTGACCGCAAATCCGACAAAGGCCAGCCACGCGTCAGCGCCCGCCTGTGCACCGAGATACGGCGGGAAAATCAGGTTTCCGGCGCCGAAAAACATGGAAAACAGCGTAAAGCCTACCAGAAGCAGGCTCCTTCGGTTTAACTTTTGCATAGCAGTTCTCCCCTTCCTTATGAATAGTGAAAGCGCCATCATCGCGGGACAATGGCGCTCGGGTTTGCATCCGAGTCAGATGCGTTTGCTCATTTTTTCGCTGTATTCTGCGCGGTAAGCCTCGAATGTGCCGTTATCGAGTGCGTCGCGGATTTCCTGCATGAGGTGGTTGTAGAACCACAGATTGTGCATGACGAGCAGCCGCTGAGACAGCATTTCACCGTTCTTGAGCAGGTGGCGCAGATAAGCGCGGCTGAACCGCTGACAGGTCGGGCACTGACAGCCTTCTTCAATCGGGCGGTCATCGGTCTGGTACTTGGCGTTCATAATGTTCAGGATGCCGTTATGCGTGAACAGATGACCGTGACGCGCGTTGCGGGTCGGCATAACGCAGTCGAAGAAATCAATGCCGCGAGCGACACCTTCAATAATGTTGCTCGGTGTGCCGACACCCATCAGGTAGCGCGGCTTATGCTCGGGCGCATGCGGCAGAACAACATCGAGAATATGGTACATGACCTCGGTGCTTTCACCGACGGCAAGACCGCCGATGGCATAACCCGGCAGATCCAGCTCCGCAATTGCCTGCATATGCTCGATACGCAGGTCGTCATAAGTGCCGCCCTGATTGATGCCGAACAGCATCTGGTGCGGATTTACCGTATCCGGAAGCGTGTTCAGACGGTCAAGCTCGGTTTTACAGCGTTTGAGCCAGCGCGTGGTACGGTCAATGGAGTTTTTAACATACTCACGCGGCGCGGGGTTCTCGATACACTCGTCGAACGCCATCGCAATGTCCGAGCCGAGGTTGGACTGGATGCGCATGCTCTCCTCCGGTCCCATGAAAATCTTGCGGCCGTCAACGTGCGAGTGGAAGGTTACGCCTTCCTCCTTGATCTTGCGCAGAGTCGCCAGCGAAAACACCTGAAAGCCGCCGGAGTCGGTCAGCATCGGACCGTCCCAGCGCATGAATTTGTGCAGACCGCCCATCTGCTTGACGATCTGGTCGCCCGGACGGACGTGCAGATGATAGGTGTTGGACAGCTCAATCTGGCAGCCAAGCTCCTTGAGATCGAATGCGTCAACCGCACCCTTGATAGCACCCGCTGTGCCGACATTCTGGAATACCGGCGTCTGTACCACGCCATGTGCCGTACAGAACTCGCCGCGGCGGGCGCGGCCCTCGGTTTTGATTAGGTTAAATTTTCCGATTTCCATAATTCCCTCTTATCCTGTTTTATTAGTACAAAAGCATCGAATCGCCGAACGAGAAGAAACGATATTCTTCCTTAATGGCTTCCTGATACGCGTTCATGACCATTTCTCGTGTTGCAAATGCCGAAATCAGCATCATCAGTGTGCTCTCCGGCAGATGGAAGTTGGTCACAAGATGATCGACTGCCTTGAATTTATAGCCCGGATAGATGAAAATATCCGTCCAGCCGGACTGTGCGCGCACGGTACCGTCGTCAGCCGCGATGGTCTCCAGCGTGCGGCTGGCTGTTGTGCCGACCGCCCAGATCTTGCCGCCTGCGGCACGCGTATCGTTGATGATCCCCGCGGTCTCTTCGTCCATGATATAATACTCGGAGTGCATGATGTGGTCGGTGATCTCATCCTCCTTGACCGGGCGGAACGTACCCAGACCGACATGCAGCGTCACGAACGCCAGTTTTACTCCCTTGGCTTTCAGCGCGTCAAGCAGCTCGGTCGTGAAGTGCAGGCCGGCGGTCGGTGCAGCTGCAGAGCCCGGTGTTTTGGAGTAAACCGTCTGGTAGCGTTCGGGATCATCCAGCTTTTCCTTGATATACGGTGGCAGCGGCATGGTGCCGAGCTTGTCGAGGATTTCCAGGAAAATGCCCTCATAGTGGAAGCGGATCAGGCGGTTGCCGTCCGGCTGAACCGCCTCGACGGTTGCGGTCAGCAGGCCGTCACCGAAGGTCAGCTCTACGCCGGTGCGGGTCTTTTTGCCCGGACGCGTCAGACATTCCCACAGGCCGTCGCCTTTGTCGGTCAGCAGCAGCACCTCGATCGGCGTAACATGGCCGACAGCGTGACCCATCAGCCGCGCCGGAATGACACGGGAATTGTTGAACACCATGCAGTCGCCCGGCTGAACGTACTCCAGCAGATCGCGGAAATGGCGGTGTGTCACCGAGCCGTCCCTGCGGTCGAGCACCATCAGGCGGGACGCGTCGCGCTGCTCCAGCGGATGCTGGGCAATCAGGCGTTCGGGTAAATCAAAATAAAAATCGCTTTTCTTCATCACAAAGGCAAGGACGCTTTTAAGACAATATCGCCTAAGCGCCCCTGCCGTTTTTCCTCCCTTGCGTGTTGATTTTACAGATTACTCGGCAATCTCAATGCCGGTAAAGTAGAATTTCAGAATCTGGTCATAGGTGAAGCCCTTCTGCGCCATTGCGTAAGCGCCCCACTGACTCATGCCGACGCTGTGTCCCCAGCCGGAGCCGTTGAACGTATAGCTGGTCGGATTGGTAACGGTCGGCGTGGTATTCGAGCCGGTATTGCCCGAATTACCGCTGTTTGCATCCTCGTCATCGCCGGAATAGTCGCTTGTGGTTTTGACGAGCACAGTGCTGCTTGCGTTGTCAAAATCAACGTCAAAGCCGATCGCCTTGCCGATATCGCGCAGCTTGTAGTAGTTGTTGCCGTTGATGATGTAGCCGTCCAGCGCGATCTCCTCGCCGTCGAGCACGATCGTCGAGGTGGATTTGCCGATCTTCTCCACCGCCGTGGACGAATCCGCAAGCTCACCGCCAACGGTCTCATACGCCGTACCGGAGGTCAGGAGAATGCGTTCATTCTCCTTATCCCAACGGACGTTGAACTGACCTTTGGTGCCGCTCAGCAGATAGGCAATATCGCGCAGTTTGAAGTAATTGTTACCGTACTGCGTGCCGTTTACAATGTAATAGCCCTGCGGAGATACGGTTTTGCCGTTGACCTTGACGTTATGCGTCGAAGCCTTGACCTGCAGACTGGTCTTGTTGCCCGAGCCGCCCACCGGCGTAATGGTGTAGCGGATGCTCTTGAGGCCGAACACTGTGCGGACGCTGCTCCTGGAAATCGTAACCGACTTGCCGCTCGTATCCGTCACGGTGACTTCGTTTACGTTATCGGTCGCGGTGCGCTTGGTGACCTGTACATTTGCTACCTTGCCGATGGAGTAGCCTGCGGCATTCACCTTCTGCTGAATCTCATCTGCGGTGAGCGTCACCGTCCACTTGTCCTTGCTCGGGTCCTCATACGGGTCAGCCTTGCCCTTGAGATACGCGTAATCGCCGCCCCAGACGTTCGCTGCGTCCTCGGTTGCGCCGCCGTCCGACGAATAAAAGTAACCGATGACCGAGCTGCCGTTGTACGACAGCGTTTCACCCTTGGTGGCGTTCACTGCGGCATCCGAGGCCTCGGTTGCACGGTTGGCGCCCAGATACACCTGACAGTTCGTGGTGTTGCACAGATCGTAATCACTGCCGTGCTTGTGTGTGCCGAGTGCAAACGAACGAGCACAGACTGCCTGCGCCTTCTGTGCTTCGGCAGGCCAGTCCGGATCGATCTCATACGGCAGCACGCCCTTCACATAATCCTCCACACCCACATAGTTTATAACAGTGATGCTGCCGTTCGATGCACGGCGGTACACAAAATCGCCGTACCACTTGTAGCCCTTGAACCACGTCAGCGTGCTGTTCGGACGAATGGCGATATGGTCTGCACCCGCTGCGGACGTATACAGCACCGAGCCGCTGTCGGTATCGCTGACCTGAAAGGCATCGTTCACCAGCTTGACGGTCAGCGCACTGCTCGTGATCGACTTGCTGCCGGAGAACGCGGTGCCGCTGACGGTGCCGATCGTGTAGCCGGTCCTGTAGCCGCTGACGTTCTCAAGCTGCGGCGCAGCAAAGGTGGAAGCTCCGCTGATCGTTAGACCGACACGCAGGCGTATATCGCTGCTCGCTGCATGTGCCGGAACAGCACCGATGCAGGTGACCGTCATCACGGCGCAAAGCAGCATGGATAACAGCTTTTTCATTTTTATCAACTCCTGTTTTATTTTTTATCCTTGTTTCGCCTTGTTCTTATTGACAAACTCAAGGGTATATTCTAAAATAAAAAGCGAAAGTATCAATACAGATAGAGGTGCGGTTTTCATCAGTACCGGTTGGAAGGGTCCGCAGACCCGATAATCACCCGGGAAAGGGACCTCCGCCGAAGCCGGTGCTTGTTGCGGAAAGGCCGTGCTGGACGCCGTCGGAAAATATCCCAGCGTCTGTCATCAGCGGAAACGCCGGTGGAGAGCTATTCTGTTTAGAGCGCAGCGGTTTGATTCCGCTCCCTCTATTATAGTATAGATCATACCGGTTTTTCAACCGGTATTTTTCTTTTGAGGTAACTCTGTACAATTCGTCTGCGGCACTTTGCGGAAAATTGCTCTTGCCGAATCATCCGAAGTCACCTCTGGATATTCTTTCTGTATGTTTTTCATCACATAATTTCTTTGTTAGAATACCTTTTGGAAGGATTTGATAAACATGAAGCAGTACAAAGTAGGCATCGTCGGCGCGACCGGTATGGTCGGTCAGCGCTTCACCCTGCTGCTGGAAAATCATCCGTGGTTCGACGTCGTAGCACTCGCTGCATCCGGCCGAAACAAGGGCAAGACCTATGCCGAGGCTTGTGAGGGCCGCTGGAAGATGACCGTTCCGATGCCCGGCAAGTACAAGGACATGGTTATGTACGACGCAACTGCCGACGCAGAGGAGATCGCCTCCAAGGTTGATTTCATCTTCTGCGCAGTAGATATGAAGAAGGACGAGATCCGCGCCCTTGAGGAGAAGTACGCAAAGCTCGAGTGCCCGGTTTGCTCCAACAACTCCGCTCACCGCGGTACCCCGGACGTTCCGATGATCATCCCGGAGATCAACGCTGACCATGCCGAGATCATTCCGGCACAGCGCAAACGCCTGGGCACCAAGCGCGGCTTTATTGCCGTTAAGTCCAACTGCTCGATTCAGTCCTACGTTCCGGCGCTGTCCGCTCTGATGGACTTCGAGCCGACCGAGGTTTCCGTCTGCACCTATCAGGCAATCTCCGGTGCCGGCAAGACCTTTGAGACCTGGCCCGAGATGGTAGACAACGTTATTCCGTACATCGGCGGCGAGGAAGAGAAGAGCGAGAAGGAGCCGATGAAGATCTGGGGCCACATCGAGGGCGACCACATCGAGCCCGCGACCACTCCGGTTATTTCCGCACAGTGCCTGCGCGTTGCATGCTCTGACGGTCACATGGCTGCCGCTTCGGTCAAGTTTAAGAACAAGCCGAGCAAGGAAGTTATGATCGAGCGCTGGAACAACTTCAAGGGCCGCGCACAGGAGCTGAACCTGCCGTCCGCTCCGGAGCACTACCTTACTTACTTCGAAGAGGATAACCGTCCGCAGACCAAGCTGGACCGCAACCTCGAGAATGGTATGGGTGTTTCCATCGGTCGTCTGCGTGAAGATACCATCTTTGATTACAAGTTTGTCAGCCTGTCGCACAATACGCTGCGCGGCGCAGCAGGCGGCGCTGTTCTGATGGCAGAGCTGCTTTGCGCCGAGGGCTATATGGACCGTTAAGGAGGTCACCGTTTTATTATGAAGAAGCCTGTTTTTACCGGTGCTGCGGTTGCTATTATCACGCCGTTCAAGTCCACCGGTGAGGTCGATTATGAGGAATTCGGCAAGATCATCGACCACCAGATTGCACACGGCACGGATGCCATCGTTGTCTGCGGCACCACCGGCGAGGCATCTGCCCTGCACGATAAGGAGCACCGCGAAGCACTGGCATGGTGCTGCGAGTATGTCAACCACCGTGTACCGGTCATTGCCGGCACGGGTTCCAACGACACCGCATACGCCATTGAGCTGACCAAGTTTGCAGCTGAATGCGGCGCAGATGCCGGTTTGTCGGTTACGCCGTACTATAACAAGACTACGCAGCGCGGCCTGATCGCACACTACACCGCAATCGCAGACTGCTGCGATCTTCCGATCGTTCTGTACAACGTACCGAGCCGTACCGGCGTTTCCTTCACCGCCGATACCCTGTATGAGCTGTCTAAGCACCCGAATATCAACGGCCTCAAGGCTGCTTCCGGCAACTTCTCGCTGCTGGCTGAAACCATGGCGAAGTGCGGCGACAACCTGAACGTATGGTCCGGCAACGACGACCAGATCGTCCCGCTGATGTCTCTCGGCGGCAAGGGTGTTATCTCGGTGCTGTCCAACGTAGCACCGCAGGTTGCACACGACATTACTCAGCTGTGCTTTGACAACCGTTATCCGGAGGCTGCTAAGCTGCAGCTGCAGTATCACGACCTGATCGATGCACTGTTCTGCGAGGTCAACCCGATCCCGGTCAAGAAGGCTATGGAGCTGCTCGGCTGGAAGGTCGGCGGTCTGCGTCTGCCGCTGGTTGAGCCGAGCGAGGAGCACATCGCGTACATCAAGCGCGAGCTGGAAAACGCCGGCTGCAAGATCTAAAGGAGCTATAAAAAGATGTTGAAAATTGCACTTTCCGGCTGCTGCGGCCGCATGGGCCATGTCATCAACGACATTGTCAGCGGCAGAGAAGGTATGGAGATTGTTGCGGGATTTGATATCAATACGGTGCAGTATGCAGATTTCCCGATTTTTGCCGATCCGTTTGAGTTTACCGGCGAATGCGATGTAATCATCGACTTCTCCAACGCCGCTTCTACCGAGCGCCTGCTCGATTACTGCGAGCAGCACGGCACGCCGGTCGTTATCTGCACCACGGGTCACTCTGCGGCGCAGCTGGACCGCATCCGTGCGGCTTCTGCAAAGATCGCGGTGTTCCGTTCGGGCAATATGTCGCTTGGCATCAACCTGATGAGCGAACTGCTCAAGCAGTCCGCCGCTGTTCTGGGCGACAAGTACGACGTGGAGATCATCGAGAAGCACCACAACCAGAAGCTGGATGCTCCTTCGGGCACGGCTCTGATGCTGGCTGACGCAGTTGCGAGCGCACTCCCCTATGACGCGGAGTACGTTTACGACCGTCACGAGCGCTGCGAAAAGCGTCCGGCACACGAGATTGGTATCTCCGCGATCCGCGGCGGCACCATCGTTGGTGAGCACAGCGTGCTGTTCTGCGGCCGCGATGAGATCATCGAGATTAAGCACACCGCTCTGTCCCGCGAGGTTTTCGCGGTTGGTGCGGTTGATGCAGCCGCTTTCATGGCCGAGCGCACCCAGCCGGGCATGTACGACATGAGCGACGTTATCGCATCCCACAAGTAAAACAAAAGGGATTCTGTTTCTGACAGAATCCCTTTTGTCGTGTAAAAACCGCTCTCAAAAATTCGAGAGCGGTTTATTTTTATTCTACGCGGAGCTTTTCTACTTCGGCTTCGTCCGGCGTGACATACGCGGTCTGGTACACATGGTAGATGACCATGCCCGGCTTCGCGCCCGCAGGCTTTTTTACCTGGCGAACCGGCGTATAGTCCACCGGCACCAGAGAGGACGAGCGTCCTCGCGAATGGTACGCTGCGATCATGGCGGCCTCGGTCATGGCCTCATCAGTCGGCTCCCTGCCGTCCGTCACGAGGATAACGTGCGAGCCGTGAATCTTCTGCGTGTGGAACCAGATATCGCTCTTGAACGCAGTTTTGAGTGTCAAAAGATCGTTCTGCAGGTTGTTTTTTCCCGCAAACACGTCAAATCCGTCGCTCGTACGATAATGGAACGGCTTGGCCTGCACCGGCTTGCCGCGCAGCTTCTTGTTGCGCGTCTGCTTGGCAGAGAGCACGCCGGACTGCGTGAGCTCCTCGCGCAGCTGTGCAAGGTCACGCTCGTTTTCGGCTTCGCTGAGAGCAGCGAGGACACTTTCCAGATAATCCAGCTCGGCTGTGCCCTGCTCGATCTGCTGTGTGAGCACTTCCTCGGCGGTCTTGGCCTTGTTGTACAGCTTGAAATATTTCTGTGCATTCTGCTGCGGCGTCAGCCGCACATCTAATGTGATTTCAACCTCCGGACAGTTTTCTGCGTAGTAATCGACCACTTTCGCCTTGTTCATGCCCTTTTCCAGCTGGTACAGGTTCGCGGTGATGAGTTCACCGGTGCGCTTGTACTGCTCACGGTTGTACGTAGCCGCGAGTTCCTTTTTCTGCGCCGCTAGCTTGCGGGCCACGCGGTCGCGGGCATTTGTGACCGTTTTGTGCAGGTCGCCGGTGCGGCGCTGCATCCGCTCATCCTTACCCTTTTTCTCAAAGAAGGCTGCAAGCAGTGCACTAAAGCTGTCCGCCTGCGTGACGTTCATCAGACCCTCGTACTGCGTCACCGGAAGGAAGGTGAAGTCGAACACCGCACCGTCCTCGACCTTGGTCAGCAGGAAAGGCTTGGCTCGGTTATCCTCGACATACGACATGAAATCGTCGTACACCTTGCCGAGCTGCTGACGGTTCTCATCCGTCATGCGTGCGATCGGCTTGGCTGCGTCACCGGTCGCGCGGAAGGACAGTTCGCGGCAGAGCAGCGGCGAAAAACCCAGAAGCTGACTGAGCAGCCAGCGGTCGAGCGTCTGCCCTTCTTCCGCCTGCGATGCGGCGGCGGCAAGTCCTGTGCCGGAAACCGTGAACGGGTCGTGCTTGTCCTGTGCGGGCGGCATGCGGTAAAACAGACCGGGCAGAACCTGCCGCTTGCCGGACAGGTCGCCGTCTACACGGCGCAGAGCGTCAATAATGCGGTTGTCCTCGCCGCACAGGATGACGTTGGAGTGCTTGCCCATCAGCTCGCAGATGAGGTGCTTTTTGCAGGGTACACCCATTTCATCCGTCGTATCCAGTTCGATGGTGAGCATACGCTCGACCGCCGGCTGGCTCACTGCCGCAATCTTTGCGCCCTGCACATGCTTGCGCAGCAGCATGCAGAACATCGGCGGCGCCGCCGGATTCTCTCGAGCCGCGTCAATGAAATGCACGCGCGGCGAGCCTGCCGCAATGGAGAGCAGCAGACGGCGCGGACCGCCCTGACCGCCGCGTGTCTGCAGCACGATTTCATCGCGGTCCGGCTGATAGACCTTCTCTACGCGGCAGCCTGCCAGTACGTTATTGAGTTCATTTGTCACTGCCCGCAGGCAGATCGCATCTAATGGCATATCAATTCTTCCTTAAACAAATTGGATACAGTCCGCGTGCCGCTCGGAAACCTCGGTGAGCACCTGCGGGAATGCGGCTGTGATTTTATCGGCGAACACCGCCGCAACCGGATTTTCGGTCGGGAAGTGTCCTGCATCCACCAGAGACAGACCGATGGCCTGCGCACGCTGCATGAGATCGTAGCTGCAGTCGCCGATGACGAACGCCTGTGCGCCGCCTGCGACTGCATAGTCCATCAGCTTGCCGCAAGCACCGCCGCCGACCGCTACGCGCGTGATCGGCTTGCCGCCGTCGCAGAAGCGCACACCGCCCGCACGCAGACACTCCTTAACATAGAGTGCAAATTCGCGCGGCTGCATTTCACGCGGCAGATCGCCCACACGACCGAGCATGCCGTTCTCGCCGGCCTCCATGCTCACCACGTTGGTGAGGAACAGCGCGGACGCGAGTGCGTCATTGACACCGCCCTCCGCACAGTCTGCGTTGGTATGCATGCAGATAATAGAAATATCATGCTTGATCGCGTAACGCAGCACTCGACCGGTCGTATCGTCCGATGTCACACGGCTGACTGA